>Ga0123342_1000598_pt1 | contig 57630 bp, 22 predicted proteins | sample Turbeawhitnodule_FD_89960 | JGI IMG/M metagenome (GOLD analysis project Ga0123342, IMG submission 89960) | Root nodule microbial communities of legume samples collected from Mexico - Turtle bean Mexico white nodule | ecosystem: Host-associated > Plants > Roots > Nodule | place: Mexico: Nepantla... | reverse complement strand
TTTTTTAAGAATGAAGAAAATAAAAAATTAAACCCTACAACAACATAAAAGTTGAATCTATAAACATAAATTACTATTTATTTTTATTATTATTGACATAATTACAAAAAAATACATGACATAGTTACAAAAAAATCAAAGTCAATTAGTATTAATTAATAGTGGATACACAAGTAATATTGAAGTGTCTACCCTAAATGCAAAATCCTAAAAAAAAATAATGCAAATGTTAAACTTAATGCTTAAAAATGAGAAGCAAAAAATGAAAAAAAAAAATTCTAGAAAATAAAAACAACAACAACAAAAAAAGAATGGTAGAAAAAAAATAATAACTAAAAACACAAAAGATATAAAATAAAGACAAAACAAATTAAGATAAAGATAAAAGATATAAAAATAAATCCAAATAAGATAAATATAAGAGATATAAGGCGATACTAAATAAATATATGTTGATCATAAAAATGAAAATAAATGAAAGATGATAATTCATTTAATATTTTCTTCAATGGTACATTAAATTGTTTGTGCGAAATGAAATATAATTAATGATGAGAAGTGCACAATCCAGTAATGTTGGGACATATTCTTTATATGTGTCTTGGTGTTTGACAATATGAACATCTTTTTTTCGATCATGATGTTCTTTTATGTCCATATCAATCCTTATTTAACTTTATTTTTTATAATTATGTCATGTATTTTTTACTTAAAATTAACATAATTACATCATCAATAATAATAAAAATAAATACTAATTTATGTTTATATGTTGATCTTTTATGTTGTTGTAGAGTTTAATTTTTTATTTTATTCATTCTTAAAAAAATAATTTTTAAACTAAACATTTTAAATTTATTACTTTTTTTTTTATTTTGTAAAAACACATTTCTTTATTCATTAATTATATTTCTAACTATTTTAAACATTAAGAATATTTATTTTTAATGCATTCAAAATTAAAATTATAAAAAAAATAATAATTATTTTTTAATTTATTTTTGAAATGGTACTAGATAGGGAAATAAAAAAATAAAAGGGTGCTAGATAGAGAAATAAAAACAAAAGAGTGCTAGATAAGAAAATAAAAACAAAAGGGTGCTAATTAGGGAAATAAAAGTGTAAATGGTGCTAGATAGGGAATTTACCCGAATTATTAGACATTCATTATAAATAAAAATATTTTATATTATATAAATGGATAGAAATGTTATTAATTATAATTATTCATAAATATAGTCTCATATGAAGGGTCATATATAATATGTATCATATAAACGAATATACAGACACACGGAGATACGTAAAATCTATATAAAAACATGAATTTATATATTATATATATTATGAATAATAAAAATTTGTGTATAGAAGTATGTTTTAGATTTTTTTAGAGTATGAAGATGTTATTCATGACCGGTTCAAAATGATTTGTTCCTTATTTTTATAATCATAATAAAAATTATACAATAAATATGAATTTTTAGAAAATTAATGTATTTTTTATAAAGTTGTTGTTACAACTGTACTATAATTGTAAGATATTCAACAAATACTTTTTGAATTGGACACTTCAAGGATTACAAGTGTTGATGTTCGATATGTGTATTCATTTAAGAGGAGTGTACGAGTATCATAATATATATATATATATATATATATATATATATATAATAAATGTTATATATAATAAATGTGTTAAAAATCTCACATTTATTGAGTTAAATTAGACTTAATTTTTTTTTATATTTTCCTTTTTCTTTAGCAAACTCATTATTTGAAAGATGAGAAAAAGAAGTAAGCATGATGTTTTTCAAGAAAATATGGTCAGATGAGATTTTCGTGAATAAGAAATTGTGCAAGCGCCTTGCACACGAGTGATTGTTGTGAGGAGGAGAAATATGGGAAACGAAAAGCATGTGAAAATTAGATTCGATATAAAGAGTAATGTTAAATCGAGACGTAATTATTTGGCAAAATGAGAAAGTTGATGATGCAATTGGATGTGAAGGCACCTAGGAAAAGATAGAGGAGAAAAATTGATAGAAAAGGAAGCAGAAAGAGATGGTGGGAGGTGGATGCAGTATTATTATAGTAATTTGTTAGTGTGTTGCTTTAGATTTTGTGAATTTTGCAATGCAAGAAAGTTGTGAGATGAGGGGAGATGAGGTGGTTTAATGGGAGGCAAGAGAGGCGGTAGAAGGGGGATTGAAGTGGAAGTGAAAAGGAAATGTGGAGGTGAAACTGCGTGTGTGTGAGAAGTGAAGATTAAAATTGACAGAAGAACCAACGGCGGACGGTAAGTCAGCGTCAGCGTTGTAGGAAGCTGGAGAGTTAAAAACGTAATGGCAGAATGAGAGTCACGGTTGAAATTGAAACATGGAGCGTACAAATTAAATGAACTTTAACCCAGCTCTATTCATTTCCCCGACACCGACACTTTGCCAGACTGCTTCCTTTATCAACCCTTTAACACACACATCACTCACAATATTCACGTTTCCCCTCTCCTCCTTTTATTTCTTCATTAATCATTTAAGATGGAACACCAACAACAATTATAATTAAAAAAGTTGGATCATTAGACTCATAAAAAATAATAATAATAATAATAATAATAATTAGAAGAAGAATGAAATTGGAAAGTAGTTAGTAAAAAAGAAAATGGAGAGGCAGGCACAGCACATGAGTTGCCGTGTGGTCCCCACACACAGGCTGTCAAAGAATAGTATGCTTATGGTTGTGCTATTCTGTATTCCAGAGTATTGGTACGGTTCATTTCAGAGTTCTCATCTTTCTAACCTCAACAATTAAGCAAAGGGGAAAAGCATTGAAAGGTGAGGGAGAGAGACTGACAGAGACTCACCAACCATACCCCACTTCCACGCCTCTTCCTCTTCTTCTCTCTTCTCACTCTTTCTCTCAGTATCATATCCCCACAAAACACAAACATACGCACTTTCTCTCTTCCTCTCCCTCTACCTCCACCACCGCCATGGATTCCCCTTCCATCTATGGCGTCACCCACATCTTCACCCTCTTCATCGTCTTCCTTCTACCATTCCCTCACAACTCTTCAACCACCCCTCAGGTTAACTCCAACTCCATCCTCGTTGCGCTTCTCGATTCCCATTACACCGAACTAGCCGAGCTCGTCGACAAAGCACTTCTTCTCCAGCAACTTGAAGATGCCGTCGGCAACCACAACATCACCGTCTTCGCGCCGCGAAACCAGGCCCTCGAACGCGACCTCGACCCCGAGTTCAAGCGCTTCCTCCTTGAGCCCCGCAATCTCCGCTCCCTTCAGACGCTCCTCATGTCCCACATTCTCCCCACGCGAATCTCCTCTCGCCACTGGCCCGCCGCCGACCGCCGCCACGCCACGCTCGGAAACCACCACCACTTGCATTTGGCCACCAAGCCCTCCGGTCAGATGACTGTTGACGCCGCCGAGATCCTCCGCGCCGACGACATCGTCCGTCCCGACGGCGTCATCCACGGCATTGAGCGTCTCCTAGTTCCCCGATCCGTCCAGGAGGACTTCAACCGCCGCCGAAACCTCGCCGCTATCTCCGCCGTCATCCCGGAGGGCGCGCCGGAAATCGATCCCCGCACCCACCGCCTCAAGAAGTCCGCCCCCGTCCCCGCCGGCGCCCCACCCGTGCTTCCAATCTACGACGCCATGGCGCCGGGACCGTCCATCGCGCCGGCGCCTGCTCCGGGACCCGGAGGTGCGAAGCACCACTTCAACGGCGAGCGGCAGGTGAAGGACTTCATCCACACGCTCTTGCATTACGGAGGGTACAACGAAATGGCCGATATTCTCGTTAACCTAACGTCTCTGGCCACCGAAATGGGAAGGCTCGTTTCGGAGGGTTATGTTCTGACCGTTTTGGCCCCAAACGACGAAGCCATGGCGAAGTTAACGACGGATCAGTTGAGCGAACCTGGCGCGCCGGAGCAGATTATGTACTATCACATTATTCCCGAGTACCAAACCGAAGAGAGTATGTACAATGCCGTTAGAAGGTTCGGTAAGGTCAGTTACGATACGCTGCGCTTACCCCATAAGGTTCTCGCTCAGGAGTCTGACGGTTCCGTTAAATTCGGGCACGGCGATTCCTCCGCTTACTTGTTCGATCCTGATATTCACACCGATGGAAGGATCTCCGTCCAGGGAATTGACGGCGTTCTTTTCCCCCCGGAGGAATTGGAAGAACGCACCCGCCGCACCACTCCACTTGTCAAGGTTGCCGCTAAACCAAGGAGAGGTATTCTCTTTTTTTCCCTTTTCTTTTTAATTTATTTTAGTTTTGCTTGCTTGGGTTTATTCGTGCATTTTATTATAATTATTATCTGTGATGTCTTTTATTATAACCATTATTAGTGAGAGAATAATAGGGATTGATTTAGTTTTAGGTAGTCGGTGAGTAGTGTTGGGTTGGAGTGAGTATAGGGTAAAGGTAATTGAGTTAAGCACTTTTTATTTTGTGTTAGCTAGCAATTGGGTTGGGAAGGGAAGGGGATCGTGTTTATATTTATGGCATTATTAAGCTTTCTGGAAAGGGCACCACGTGTGAAACCATGGTTGTGTTTTACTTTTTAAGAAGGGAGTTTTAGTGGATCGCTTGTACAGTGAGTCTTCTCTTTTTCTATTGATTTATGTTTTGGCTAGCTAGGTTTATCTGGTTTTGGTTTCCACTTTGCACGGATCAACTATCTTGAGTGAAAATAGAAGAGAAAATTTGTACTATGTATGAATGTGGTAGTTTTTTTTGGCAGTAAGAGGAGCTTGGGTTAACACTTTATTTTGTTATATGAGAGATGGTGACAAAAAGGGTTGTCTATAGTCCCTCGACTAGTCCATGTCCATGTGATTGATCAATAAATCATATAAAAATAATTGTGTGTGCCAAGCTGTAAGCCACATTCATCTATTTTATTTACACTGTATTATAATTGTAGTCAACTAAGGTATTGGTTGGATTCCCTTCCTTTTTTACAATTACATAATGGTTTGATATGAATTTAGGTGGGATATAAAATTCATTTATTTCATTCACTCTCTCAATAATAAATAACTTGTTTTCTTTTTATTGTTGGCATGTGAAAATGAAATGGTATTGCCTGGCTAGTAGTTGACTTAACATTTTATTTTACCTAAACTCGTGTGACAGGGAAGTTAATGGAAGTGGCCTGTAGCATGCTTGGAGCTTTTGGACAAGTCTGCCAATGAAATCGTTCTCTCAACTAATCACAAAAACAATAAAGAGTTAATGTATGTAAACTCCATGAATGGTAAGTGTGATTCATTGCTTTGGTGTGTTTTATTTTCTTGGATAACATAACATGACAGTGTGTTGTGATTCCATGAATTATGCAGTTGTAGAGTAATGATTTGAATACAAAGGAAGCATGGTCAGTCTATAAGCGGAGAGCGATGCGATTACACGGAAGATAACAAAAACAAATTTTCTGTCATTTTGTTTCATACTGTAATTACATACCATTTTTTTATTAAATTTTTATTTTATGTTGATTCTCCGTCTCTATGCGTAAATAACCGACGCCCCTTCTTGGTTGCCTTTTTTTGTTTTTTTGTTTATTGTATGTATGTGAATCAAGTCATACATAATCTACTTTATTATTCTCATGCCTTCCAAATCATTATTATTATTATTATAATATTATGCCTTCCAATTCCCAACTCGTTTTCTTTGGCAGAGTTTTAGAAGAAAGAAAAACAAAGAAGCGATGAAGTGATCTCAGCATGATAATATTTTTATTGAACTGAAGTGACTTCTGAACTGAAGTATTTTTTCTTCTAAACAAAGAAAGTAAAATGAATGCAGCTGTGGTTGAGGGCTTTATTTGATGGAGTCGCTCATTAATTGCAATATTAAATAAAAGTAAATACAGAAGAAATGAATTGCAGAAAGACAAATAAATAAAGCATTGATACTGCAAATAAATAATGAGAAATTACCAACAAAGAAAACAAGAACGTATAAATCGTAGTAAACAAATGTAGCCGTCTGAGTTTTGGGGTTTAGTGTTTTTCTTATTAAGACACACAGCTACTTCTTTTCGTAACTTATATCATTCTATGGCTTTACATAACTCTTCTCTCTCCACGATCTTCTTAATAATTTCTACTTCCATGAACTATTCTTCTCTTCATTCTACTTGTTCTATTTATATCCTACATAAATATCCATCAATGCAATTTTCTTAACAATAACACCTACCTTCAAATTATTCTCTACATTTCATATTTTTAAAATCATTAAATCATCAACTCATTATCAAATACATTGTCAAATAGATAGAGATCACTCTGTGTTAGTAAAATATCACCTTATGTGAGAGAGAAAACTGCAAATATCTAATCAATAAGTTTGACACAAATTCTATTACAATTGTTTCATCTATGAAAATTTATTGTTTTTTTTTTTTTCATTTTGGAATCCATTGATGAAAGTCACTGCAAAGTTATTGTCTTCTTAACTCTAAAAATGGACTGAGATTTTTAATTAGATTAAGTTTGCGATCGTATTTATAACATCATAAAAATTAAGTACTTTGTTTATTGTAATTATATTTGTTAGACTTAATATTTTTAATATAGTTTTCTTAAATATATATAATATGAGCATGTAATGAATCTCATATTTATTAACTATATTTATTTCTATAAGGTAGCATTTGTATTATTGTTGATGTTTGTGCACTTCTTTTGACCAAACCATGTATGTTCTATAAGCTTATATGTCTTTATGACTTGACCTTTTTGTGTTTACAAGTGACTTTGAGATTTAACACCCTAAACCTCTTTTAATGTTTTTTTCCTTATTACCAAAACAATTTGATTCCTAAGTTACTAAATAAAGAAAATGTTGGTTGCATCAAAGGGGATAGAAATTTTAGCCATACTTGGGTGGTTCCTACTATCATAATAACTTAACTTTTCTCCAAAAAAATGAATTCCTTGGTTTAAGATCATGAAAATCTTCTCAAATTACCATCCACAACATATATTTTTAAAAATCTCAATCACCAAAGCTTAAAAGCAAATATTTTCCTAGGAAAAAAAGAGAGAATAAGCACACCTTTCATCTCTTCCCAGATTTTGACATATTCTCTTGAATTATTGATTCATCATCTTGTGCACTCTAATATTCTTGCCGCCTGTATTCTTTTAGGTCATTTTCAATAAGTGAATGTTTCTTTTCATAATTTACCTTACCTTTTTAACCTAAATATATTCTAAAGGAAGTTCATTGTTATACATATTTCCTTTGATTTGAGTTTAATAAAGTAAACAAAAAACACGAATCTTTTATCAAGTTATAATTTTTTTAAAACGAAGAATATAAAGTCTGGCATTTTTTCAACGATGAACTATTTTTATTCATAGTATTATGATATATAATTTTTTCATAAAAAATATCACACGCCTTACTCTAAAATATCAAATTTTTTAACTGATTTATGAGATATTAAAACAAGAGAGGGATATGTAAATTAGAGAAAATAAAATATACAAAAACAGCTTTAGACTATCATTTAATCACAAATATTCATTTGATAAGTTTCTTAACTTTCAAAATAGTTATTTAAAAAAATTATACCAAATTTTTTTTTTACATTAATAATGTTTTTTTTACTGAACTTATATCATAAAGCTCCAAATCAATTTATTGAGGATAGTGTAGGAAAAAAACAACAAGAAACAAACATAAAATATTCCGAAGACGGCAAATAATAAAGTGTAAATCATAAATATTAAAAATATGTGCATACACAAAACTGTAAACAATATATTTGATTTTTTTTAAAATTATATAATAATATTTGGAAAATAAAAAGAGAGGAAGAATATAGGATAATGCAAGGGAAAAATTACTAAAAAAAGGTAGCGAATCAAAATAAATTTTCTATTTTAAAAACTGAAAAAGGGATATATTTTTTTTAAAGAGTTTTTAGAAAATAATTAATGATCATGCATTGACAGAGTAAACACTATCATCATCCATAATAAATGAATATCGGTGTGATTTTTTAAAGTGATTATATGTCAATAAATTTATATGGTGATCTGTGACCAAACATCAAAGTGAAATTATTTGGCATTGTTAGTGTTTTTTATTTCTCCTTAAAGCTTGTTATTATTTTTCTTTGTTCTTTAAAGAAATACATTGAAGAAGAAAAAATGTTTCTTCCTGAGAATCCATATATTTTTCTCCCACTTTCATAAATTTTCATATTTTTGAAAATATTTATATGTAATATTTCAGATTACGTAATTTAGAAGTCATTTTTTAAATTCATAATTAACTTATGGATTACATAATCTAGAAGTATTTTTTTCGATGCATAATTAGTTTATGGATTACATAATCCGAAAACTACTATGAAATACCAACTTCTGAATTTTATAATCCGAATACCATTCTGAATTATATAATCCGAATACCATTCTGAATTATGTAATTCAAAACATGAAGATGATACAAGAAGAATAAAAAAGTATTTTTATGTTTTTGTATGAGATGCCAGAAGAACATATGGGGATGCTGGAACTTACAGTCAAGAAGAAACAATCTGGTCCAAAACATTGTTTCTTTATTTCATTTGATCCACTAATGATAGTATGGGTCACGACTATTGTTGAGCCCAATAACTAAATACAAATTTCAATCCAATGCATCACAATTTTTTGCCATGGTGTTGCTAATTAATATTTACATACTTAAAAGATGTATTTATTTATCTGGCTATTTGATTTTTTTAAAGTAATATTAATTGAATGGACAGGATCTTATTCAGCACTTGAGATAGTCAAGTGTGATGATCTCCGCCATTTATTTTTTAAAACTATTACTTCATATAGAAAATATATTATACTAATAAGGGTTATAATCTCGTCATAATTTCATAAAAGAAGATTCATTCCCATTATACAAAAATATAAAAAAAAATGAGTATTTAAGCATAATATTAACTAAGCATGTATATGATTTTAAGAACTAACATTTTTTTTTTTTTTAAAATCTTAACTTGAGTTTCGAAATATATTCTATAAAAGAATAAATATAATATATTAAAAGATAAGCCTAATTTAATCTTATCAAATCAGTTTATCAAATAAGTTTATAAGATAAGTTAAATTATATATTATGAAATATTTTTGTCATAAGATTAATATGAAATCTCTAACATAACATTAAAAAAATAATAAAAATAATTATGAGAACGAAAATATGTTCAATTTGATCATACTATCTTATTTTATTGAGTTACTGTTTAATAGTATTAACCATTTTTATTATTTTATATATTAAAGGATATATTACTTTTAAATTTAATATATTTTTATTTCATTTATTTAAATTGATGTTTTTTTAAACTTTAGATATTATTTAAGATATTTAAATTTAAAATAGAAAGAATTTGAAGCTATGAATTAGGGAGAAAAAGAAAATAAGTCTTGACGATTGTTTGGAAGGGTTTGTAAAGAAATATAATTTATTTTTCTTTTAAGTTTCTCTCTTAAAAATATCAATGAAAAAGTTTAGCATGCCCCTAGACACCTTACCATGATACATTAATTAACAGAGCTAAAAAAGGTCAGAGATCTGTGTGTCTTTAATCATACGTTAATCTAAATCAAATCAATTGTATCAAGTGCAAAGTTTTGTTCTTTCAATAAAAAAAACTACAACTATTAAAAAGCTGTCATACAGAAGAAAGAATATATTTTTCTAGTGTCATTTTCCAATGGAAGAATAAGGGACAATTTTAAGTGTCAAATGCACTAATGAATTGCTAAATAATGAACTAATAAGGCATTTTAAAGTACATCACAGAGGGCAACAGCTCAACATAAAAAAAGACAACTCTTATTTGCAATAATACTGGTTTATGATGAACATGAACCAACCTCTGTATTCACAATGATAACGAAATAATTAACAACATAGAACTCTAATCTTATATAATTATAAAGTTCGATGATATTAATCTACACTCCAACAATAACCTCATATGATGACACAGGCTCCGATGTAGTCGAATTTAGAAGCAGTGGACTATTTGATGGTTCAGATTGTAACTCCATCTCATTTTTGCTTTCAGAATTGTTATCATGTGGAACTTGGAATTCTTTGTTTTTCTCAGACTTCAGCTTGGCCTGGTTTTTTTGGATTGGTTTTTTCGAAATCACATCCTTATGACCCTTATTACCCTTGTTTGAATCATTCTGCTGTTGTTTCCCTCCTGGACTGGAGCAAGACTTATCTTCTCCTGAATTGTTGTTCACTGCAGCTTCTTTGTGCCTTCCAAGCTTTGGGGATTTTGGGCGTGTTGTTGGTATCTAATTAGTAGATAAAATACATCAGAATATATGCGTAAAGAGACAGAAAGAATGTCAAAAGATCAAGCCCCTTGAAAGAAGTACAAAAGAAGAGAGATTAAAAACATTGTAGCACCATGAACTGGCTTTTGTAATACCATCAAGTGAGAATCTATTACCATAGAAAGATTAAGGAGAAAAGATAGATCATAGATTATGAATGTTGGCAAACATTTCATAATCCCAATTGGAAGTTAAGTTTTATTTTAGATTAGTTACCTTCTTCAGCTCAACTTTTGGAGGTGGTTCCTTGTAGAAATTTGGCATTGGAGTGGCTTTGAATGTCAGGCTCTTCCTCAATAGCTTGATCTCTGCCTCTTGATTTTCCTGGTGGAAATCCAGAACAAAACATGGAGAGGGGGGAATAAGCTTAAAGCAGCAGATAAGCTGTTGTGAAAACTTAAACCAGAATGTGCATGAATTTTTCAATATGTACTTATGAGAGAGAGATAAAAATAGAATCAATTCATGCATTTCAACCTTTAAAAGTTTAGATTAGAGATATATAGAAAGTGTTGTATCATATAATTTAATTTTAATTTAAAAGAAAAGTTTGATTTATTTTATCTTTTTTATTTTTTCTATATAAGCAGTTATTGATAAGTTTATCTAAAATATTTCCATGTTAGTTAAGTTATTGTGATGATATATACCTTTGATTTTGCTTGTAGGTTAGTTTTCTCTGCTTCCTTGGCTATAGTTTTTTCCTCCAACTTCGAGAAAAACTGAGTAAAAAGGGATAAATTAGGATTAACATCTGGTTCTGCATGGGAAATATAATATCATCTGGGTGTAAGGTTTAAGCAACTACCTCTTTCCGCTTTTCAGCTCTTTCTTCCAATCGAAAGGAAAATCCAGTTCCACTGCTTCTCAGACGAGGAGTAGCACTTCTGACACATGTACAAGAAAGTTTTTTAACATTTTAGCTAAAAGTAGAAGAGAAAAGGTACCCTATAAGAAATAGAAGAGAAAGGATGAGAATATATCCTCAGAGTGATAGGTTATAAATCATACGAAGTTGTGGAGTGACAATCATCATCATCCTTATTTGCTTTTGCAGTTTTTGCTGTGTTTGACACATGGTCATCAAGTCTGCAACAGTGTAAAAATCATAACGTGATAATTTCATGATTCCATTCAGCAATCTTCTGAACATAAATTTTCCAATACATGCACAAGAATTGAGTTACCTCAAACTAAAAATGATTGATACCAACACTATAAACCTGATACTGAAGCAAAAATGTATAGAAGGATTTAGTAAATCTTGGGAGGTTGTAACTTACAAGGATGCCTCAGAAATTTGGCTCTTGGTGGCTGGAGTAACAGGAGTAGTCCTTCCAAACTGGTAGACAGAACTAAAGTCATGAACATAGAAACCAATGATAAGAGGCAATGAAGTTATGCAAAGAAATTCAATGAGGAATTGAAAATCTCTACCGCAGAGCGTTTCAAACCAGGCATGCCAGCAATGGTTTTTTCGAGTGAGTTCACTCCAGAGTTTGTGGACTTGTTTAAATCACGAATGGGGGCATCACCTCTAATCCCATTATTACCTTGAACGTGTTTAACTTTTGTCTTCACAATATACCCATTAAAGCTTTTCTGCATAACATCTTCACCAGATGATTTGGCTGGGAAAGAAATGCTCTGGGAAAGGGATGGCCTTTGTTTTTGAGATATTGAGATTAGACTCTTCAAATTATCTTTGGCATATTTGTTGCTCTTGGAAGCAACACTTGCTCTACCACCAGTTTCCTAACCACGTTAACTTAATTAGTAAGAGCCTTCTACTGTGAATTACGTGTTGTAACTGAAAACACCACCGATAGTTTAGTTTAAACAAATAATAATTCAGATACGTTCTGTATGATACCTTAGTAGCACCTTTTGAATTTTTATTTGCAGAAGAAGTTCTGGAGGCTTCAACAGCAGCAGAAATGGAGTCTTTAGCCTCCACCATGGGTTTAGATACTTCATTCTTTGTCTGAATCTCTGCACCGTTACAGTCCTTTTCCTCTTCTTTCTTTATATTCTCCACCTTGGTTGTTACCCCGATGACACGTTTCTCTTCCTCCACAGCAATCCCGTTTTCAGATTCCATTGTGCTGTTAACAATTTCGCAAAAATAAAAGTCGAGTTGAAGGATGATCCTCCGTAAAAAAAGAATTATTTTTCCGTGTTTCTGGTGCACACAACTGAATAGTACTATGATTATTGATATAGAACCAAATATAAAATAAACTATGAGTAGCCCAACAAAAACAAAAGAGTAAACGGTTGTGTAAGGATTAGTCTCATGGCAAACTTAATACACAGAAAAGATTGAGTTGATCTGAATGTAGAACACACAGAATTGAATAACAGAAGCAGTTGTAGAATCAAATAAGAGCAGGAAGGTGAAAAATAAGGAAGTGAGATGTAAAATATTGAGCATGAATAATACCTTAAAGGATGAAGAGAGGAGAAAAGAGAAGTGGATGGTGGTTTGGATTAGTTGGAAAGAAAAGTGAAGTGAGAGGAGGTTTCTAATAGGAAGTGGCAGGAAGACAGAACACAATGACTTTTCTACCACTCCTAACTCCCTAACTCCCTAACTCTGTAACTGTCACTGGAAGCAAACTTCTTTTCTTATCTTGTTTAACTGTCACTCCTCTTTCCTTCTTTCTTAATCACCTCAGTTCTAATAATCCATCATTTCCCTCACATCACTTCTTTCATAATAATTATTATCGTTTCCTAAAGGAAGCTTTCTTTATAATATTTTTGGTTTCCAGATTTTGGCACAGACAAATCTACGTGCCTGTCTGTCCACAAAATGCTCACCATGGTTCAACCAAGTTGACCCCAGTAATGAAGACAACCTAAACATTAATTCTTACCATTTATCTTATTTTTTTATATTGAATGGATGGTAGAAGAATTGGTGATAGAAGAAATGATGAAGAGTAATTGGAATGGGAAGTGCAGTGTTGGGGTTGAGAACATGGGAATGGTGACAAGTGAGTGTTGTTGGATGACATGGCAGGAGGAAGGAACATGACTGGTGGCACGTTAGGCCAACCTTGACAACTACCCCACCACCTCCCACCAACCGCGCTTCAGCTGTCACAACTTCCACTCTTCCCTTCTTTCTTTCATTATATTTTCTGGGATCCAATTTCTTAGATCAAATTTATTAAAGAAGAAGGTTTTTGTAAATTGTCACGACTTTAACTCTATATAAAGACTATATTCATCAAACAACACTTAATATTTTTTAAAGGATTTTTCATAACAGTTAATAAGAAATTATTTAAAAATAATTCTTTTACTCTGAAACATAATATATTTGTATATTATTCAACTATTTTTACAATTTTTTTTTTCATTTTTCACAATTCAAGATTGTTTAAACATTTTTTATGTTGACTCTTCTATTTACTTAGTGTGTTTTATTCATTGTCATCTGGATAATGTTGGCTTGATTCTTTATCTTTGAGATATTCTTTCGAAATTGTTAGATGTATGTTGGAAATTTTTATGTCCAAAGTAGGTTCTCTCCATGGAATAATGTTAAAATTTGTGATACTAACCAGGTTTTGTAATATGTGTACTCTTCATCCATATTTTGGAACAAAAGAGAATTAACACTATGTTTGTTTTTAGGGGTATACGGTTGATAAAGACTGAAGTGACGATGCACCTCATGTTTGTTTTTGTGAATGTAGAGGGATCTTGGGGCGTGGAAATGGAGGGATGAGGGTTAGCAAAGGTGAATGAAGCACTAAAAAGAAAACCACGTGGATATTGTGAAGATTACATCTTTACATATCAAACTTCATGATTTTTACACATGACTTTTCATTCGATGACTTTCTTTTTGCTCTCTGCATGCATGCACACTCTCTTTGAAGATTGTTTTTACATATTCAAAACAACATAATTGATTAACCATATGAAAATACATGTAACATAATTGATTAACCATATGAAAATACATGTAACATAATTGATTAACCCATAAAAAACAGTTCATAATCGATTATCCAAAATACATATCCGACTATTTTTTTTTTTTAACATAATTGATCATGTTGTTATAAATATGTATATAATTAATTATGATTATTTTTGGAGGCGAAATATAATCTATTATGTTATTTTTCTTTCTAGATTTCTCAGTTTCAGGTTTTGAATAGTTTTTGTTTTGTTTTTTTAATTTTATCTGGGTGTTTTGAGTTCTTGATACGAATTCTTCATCTTTTTAGGGATATAATATTTTTTTTAAAAAATTATATTTTTGTTTGTGTATTAGTGGGGTTTTACCCGTGTTTATGCATGTGTTTATTTATTATGTATTTAAGTTATTTTATTTGTTTTACAGTTGGTTAATTTGAATAAATTGTTATTATATATTTTAAAAATTATTAATTGATATGTAAGAAATTGTTGTGAATAATTATAATATAAAAGATTGTATTACATAATTTAAATTTAAAGTTATATTTATGTACATAAATTGGTTATAATTTAAATTAATTATCAAATGTGAATACAAGAAGTAAATATATGATTTCAAATTGAATAGTTATATTAACAAATTAATTATCCCTACTTTAAAAACTGTCACCTATAATTTTCAATAGATTTTTCTTACAAATTCATTCTAAAATACCTAAATCAAAACATAATAACTTTTCTCACACTTTTTTTTATCAAATTCTCACACACCATTTCTTCAAATACTAAAATTTTCTCAATTAACATATCAGACTTTCCCAATTAACATAGCATAAGTTTTGAGTCACACCATCTTAACCTATCTTCATGTGATCGTGTCGTGATTATGCACCTGGTAGGGTCACATCTCCAACTAACTACTCAATACAACATACAAATAATATTGAAAAAAGAATCATATATTTAAATTTTAATACATTGAATTTAATGTTAAATAAATTTATACAATGTATTAAATTAGTGCATGTTTGATTATAGTTATATTAATTAACTTAAGTTTTCTTTCCCTGTGAGAATTTGGCCGGAGGTGGAACGTTGCTTTCTAGACAAGAACAAATCTAGCCACCTCCTTTTATAGTTAGACTTCTATTCTGTCTCTTAGTTTTTTTTTTATCGGCAATAATTCTGTCTCTTAGTAAATTACAAAAAACGATACAATTATTTTCTTTACTGTTTGTTGTTTAATGTAAATCAATTAGATAATTGAGTATCATAAATATTAGCAAACCATTTTTTTAAAGGAATGCCATCAGAATATTTATTAAAAATTAGAGTAAAATGTAATATACAGTAAAAACGTCGATAATATCTTTTATAAACGTATTCAATTTTTTATTTAATATTTTAAATGCACTGCTCGTATTATTTATTTTTTATTCCATTTTTTTATAATTTGTTTCTATTTATTACATTACTCATTTCATATTATTTATCTTGTATTATGTGCTAAATTCGATTTCAATCTTGTGAGCCATTTGTGTGGGCAGGCAGCGCGTGCGCTCTACGCGCAAACATGTCATTATGGTTTGCATGGCTCCAACAGGTGGACCTCCATCCATTCAATCTCTTGGTAACATCCACGTGCCCTACTACTTGGACGCATTTTATGTTATGTTATTATTCTTATTGTTATTATTATATTAAAAATTAATATTTTAAAAAAATAGAATTACATGTTATTGAGTTTTTAATTGATAGAGTAATTTGATTAAAATTGTTGGAGATTTCACATCGACTAGATATCAAAATATTTCATTGTATATAAATTAGTACAAATCTTATCTTTTTATGTGATTCAGTTACATTTAAAATTTACTTCGTAATAAAAATCAATTACATTTTCACACACAAGCTAATAAAAAAAAAAGTGGAGATAATGAGGAGAGAAAATAGGGGATTAGTTGATTAGGTGAACTTAGCTTTTAACAGCTAACCATGAAAGTAACAAGTGTAGTGACAACATTCCTCATACATCTGATTGGATTGTGAAATTATTTGACCAAGTGATAGACAACAGTCACCCAATTCATTAAATACTTGAAGACAAAATGACCTAGTTTGAACAGAAAAGAGAATGTTAATCTTAATTGGTGTAATGAACCCCCTCTTAATGTAAGAATTTGATGATGAGTTTAACAGCCAAATCCCACTCATTGATATGCCAGAACTCATGTTATGACCCATGACAATTACACTCAAGCCAACTTCTGGATGATGAAATGGGGTACATATGCACTATCACTCAACCATCTTGTAGGCATCATGTTTTTAATAAATGACCATGTCCACATTATTTCTCTCATTATGTAATCCAATTAATGACAAACTTTGTACATTCATCAAGGATTTCACTCTATCTTAAATAGTTTCCAATTACTGAAGCCCAAAAAGAAAGAGAAAGATTTGTTTAGGTTGCATTAGATTCTCGATTTAAAAGTCTTGATTTTCATTGTACATAACATGAGACAGAAAGAGACGAGGCAATGATAATTTAAAGAACAGCATATAGCCAGCCATATGCATACCCCCACAGATTCAGACCCTTATGAAAGGCACTCACTTGAGATCAGAGCATCTTACATTCTCCACCTCAAAATGCTTCAGGAATAGTTCAAAGCAAACAAACAAGTCAAAAACACGTAACGAATGAAGGAATTTTGCTCCCATTTTAGCATTTTTCCTCTTCTTCTCGGTCACCCACACACACTCACATGAGGAGATATATAATGAAAAGAAATTCTAATTTCTAAATTGCGGGAAGAATAAGTCTTCAGTGAATGTTACGTATATGTAGTGTTCGTTGTTCTCATTTTTGTTTATAATAGTCAAGTATTTTCACCTCATAATGTTTTCTTCTGTTTATTTTCTGAGTTTTCAGCATTTCTCCAAATTCTTACCTGGGTTATTCTTGAGTACCACAAACAATTGTCAGTATCATTGCATTTCCATTTATATTTTTCTTCAGATCCCAACTCCATAGTTTTATGCATTTTCTTGATGATGTTTTTGAATGGGAGTGAGAGGTTGAGACTGGTAGAATCTGTATAGTCACTTAGTATGCTCAATGAAGTCACCTATCAGATTAAAATAACAAAATCTTGATCTTTAGATTAGGGTAGAAGAATGGAAGGATAGAATATGGTGTGTTTCTTATCTAAAAGGTCGTTGAGATGATGACACTTAGCGATTGATGGAGGATCAATAAAGTTTGTTTGAATAATTTAGGAAGTTTGCAAGTTTTCTAAACTTTGGCCTCAGATTTTAAATGTTAAATTGCAAAGATTTAGAATTGAATTGACTTATCCCCTTCTATATGTAGACTGTTTCACATTATAGTTGATATCTAAAACATTCATAGGCGAGACAGAAATAAAACTCAGATAGTGATATCTTTGACATTAGGCAAGTCATCACAATCCTTTGAACCCTTAGTGTTAAGCATGACAAACACCGCTTGAAAAGCTCCCTCTACCAACTCCATTATCAAGTCTCATCAGTTCATGTTAAACTTCATATGAACTGTCCTACCCATAATGATGCATTCATTACTGTTAAATAAATGCTGGTTTGGCTCAATTTTAGATGTCACCGAGTCCGAACTCGAGAGAATTGCCAACATAGTGTTTTCCTCCATAATGTACATATATATAACTTTGGAAAACCAAGCTAACTTATCAACATTTTTACAGAATAATAGCCCCTTACTAAGCTTTTCAAAAGAACTTGATTTCACCACACTGTGGGAGAAAAAAAAAAGTATTTCCACTTTTTCTCAACACACTGATAGTGCCTCCCTAAATCCAATGCTAAAATCAGTGTCACCCTTTATCCTGTTTCTACCTAAATCTGCATTGCCTTTCAGCATCATAGCCACGAATTCATCGTAGTCTATTCGGCCATCCTGAAAGGGTAAAACATGAACATAACCTCGTCATAAAAGAGTAATCAAAATTGGAATACCTTTACAGCATAAATTTAGTTTACATAAATAAAAAATTATGAAGGCTACTCATTACGTAGCAGCAAAGAGAGCAATGTTGGGAGTGTTAATTTACTTTTCATTCAACTGGTACAAAAACAAAAGTTTCAATTTGATCAGAGGGAACTCCAAGTAACCAACACATTACTCACAACACTCTATTCTTTAAGAAGTATGGTGTCATTTATCAGATACCAAACATTAGATTGCATTACTGTAAAATGTACTCACGTTATTCTGATCAGCTTCTTGGATCACTTCCTCGAAGCATACATTCTCGATACCAAATTCTTCACAAGCTTTTTGAAGCTCATCTTGAGTGATGTAGCCGCTTCCACTTCTATCAAAAAATGAAAAGGCTGCTACTAAAAGATCTTCTCTGTCAACTTTGTTTAAATGCAATGTTGCAGCTATGAATTCTCCATAGTCAATTGTGCCACTGTTATCAACATCTGCCTGCAATCAAAAACAAAATTGGGAGATGGATTCTAAGAATGTGCTACTAAAAACGAGCAACACTACCTTTACTATCTTGACTGTTATTTACTATTTACTTTTCCCTACTTGCATAAGAATGTTTCACTAAATGATACTCAAAGAGCTTTCCCGTGTAAGATTAATTACAATGAATGGAAGCAGAAAAATTAATCATATTCTAAGCCAAGTTACAACTTGAATACATGAAATCCATTAGGATTACTACAGTTCTACTCAATAATGAGTCCTAACTCCTAAAACAATAAGAATCCTACTGTACTATCTGGAGAAGTTGTTTGGCTAAACTAGAAAAAAAGGACAAAATGTAGGTTTATTTAGTAACTTTAAGGAAATTGTAAGATTATTCTGTACTAATACTTACAGCTTGCATTAGATCCAAAATTTCTGGTTCACTGAGATTATTACCAAGCCTTTTCAATCCAGCCTTGAGCTTTTCTAACGTAATTTGACCACTGTTGTCTGTGTCTATCATCTTAAACGTTACTTTCAGTTCAGAAATTTCTTCTTCTGAGAGATTCTCTGCAATAACCTGTAGAGAGCAACATTGAAAATATTATGAGGACACGACAATTTCAAATAGAAGTTTGTTGATATATTCTATTTTGCTAATAGAAGTTATGGTGCAGAGTTATATGCTAGAAAGATTACTCACTCTAAGAGCCATTTTCTTTAGCTTGTTCATTACAGAAAACTGCTTCAGGCGACTCAAAACTGCAGAATCAAGAGGCATGTCTGGAGCAACTCCATCCACTTGAATCCAAGGGTGACCTGCAAAGAATCAGCACGTTATCATCTAGAAGGTGATAACATAACTTCAACTCCTATGATCTTGTGACCATGACAATTAGAAATCACTACTCAGAAAGTCTGATGAAATGCCTAATATTTTGTCCAAAATCTAAGAAATTCCTTCTTAGAACATGTTTGATAAAATTGGAAAGACGTGATAGTACAATAACCAGTGACGGAAACTCATGCATTTGATTTTTTAAAATATTTTCACTGTAACTTTGTATGCGATCAAAGGAAACTATCGGCTATTAAAAGAATAACAAGGCCATGCCAGAGAAAACATGACATGTGTAATGTGATGCCTAATGTGGTATTGAAATGTCATTCACTAGCATCTCAGTGGAATAATGGTAAAGAAACTTACGAAGAACCTCATGTGCTGTAATCCGTTTTCTAGGATCTCTAACAAGCATCTTCCTAACCAAGTCTCGAGCACTTTCAGAGATATTCGGCCAAGGATCTGAAGTGAAATCGAGATCACCATGCAAAACCTCTTCAAATATCTCTTGCTCCGATTCTATTACCAAGGAAAATACAAAATTAAGCAAAATGATTGGATCATTGAAGGGCTAGAAATCTTAATGAAGGAGTCTTACCACCCCAAAATGGAGCTGTACCACATAAAAGAATGTATATGATCACACCTGCACTCCACACATCAGCTTCTGGACCATAATGTCTTCGTAGAACTTCAGGTGCGATATAATAAGGACTTCCAACCACGTCCCTAAAAATGTCACCTGTAACTGAAGAATGTCAGTGAAAAGCACTCAGAAATAATGTAATTAGAACATTGCAGAAAATTTATAGTTTTTCAACTAATTCTATTGTATTAGGGGAAGCATGAAGGAGCATTCTCTAGCTCATATCAAACTATCTGGTTGATTGATTTTAAAGGGACGCAAATTAATTTTAGTTTAGTTTCATGAAGAATTGTAAACTTTAGATGCATTAAAATATCTCTAATTCAAGAGTATTACAAAATCTTCTAATGAAGCTTTATTTTACTGAGTTCTATCATATCATAGCATTCTTAGAGACCACTTTATTAAGTTTCTAAAGTCTTACAGTTATACTTTTATACTTTTCTATTTTTTTCAACCTGAAAAATAATTTAATTGTTATAATTAAGTAATTTTGTGTTCTTAAATCCAAATTCTTATACAAGACTTCCAGGGCCAACATAGTTTAAACCAATTTTCCTGGAAACAAAGTCAACATAGTTAAAACCAATTTTAATAAAAAGACATAATTATGTTCTATATATGTGTGTGTTAGTTAGGTATATCACATAAAGCCTGAATAGTTTTGGTTGTCTAGAGGGAGGGAAAAAGGAAACGAACATTTTATCCAAACCTGGTTTGAAGAAAACAGACATTCCAAAATCTATGGCCTTTAGTGTGGAGTCTTCATTGACATCAACAAAAAGAAAATTCTCAGGCTTAAGATCACGATGCATCACCCCAAGGGAGTGGCACCCCTCTATAATACTAACTATAGTCCTTGCAAGTTTAGCTGCTTTTCTCTCTGTGTAATGCCCCCTTTCCACAATCCTATCAAAAAGTTCACCCCCTTCACATAACTCCATCACAACATAAACTGCAACACCATCCTCATAAGCCCCTTTAATTGATATCACATTAGGACACCCCTCCAAGTGATGCATTATCTCAATCTCGCTCCTCACATCTTCCACGTCTTCATCTATCAACAGTTTCACTTTTGGAATGGACTTGCAAGCGTACTTTTTCCCAGTTGCTTTCTCAGTACAAAGGAATGTTGTTCCATACTGTCCCTTTCCAAGCTCTTCTCCCAAATTATAGTACTCCTTAAAGTGACCACTTTTTCTCTTCAAAATTGACTCTTCTTGAAGCCCTATTGCTACCCTCTTCACTTTAAAGGCTATTTTTTTAATTGCAGGCTCTGAAGGCATGTTAATCTCTTTGCTAATTTTCACCACTCGTGGAGCCTTTTCCTGAACATTCTCTAGAGCATTTGTGTCTTCAATTTTAGTCACAAGTGAAGTTGCATCAGAAATTTCTGTGACCACCCTCGTTTGATGATGATGATGAAGCCACACGAATGAACTCGGAAGAACACAGGAAAACAGTTCATAATCCGAGATTTTTGACCCGACACAATTGTTTCCCATCCTGCACTTGTTACTTCCTGTCTGTGACTTGCATGTAAGAAGCAAGAAGCAAGTGAAGCCTAAAGCGTGCACGTGAACATGAAAAGAAGAATCAGTGGAGATTTGAAGAAAAGGAAGAATAAGAAGGTGAATGATTCGCATTAATGAATCAAACCTTTTATGGAAACAGAAGTGAACGAGAAAAAACGATGTAAAGGGATGACAATGAAGGCGTGAAAGTGGAAATTTTCAAAGGAGTGGAAAGTGTAAACTGGAAAAAAAAATGACACTTGTGACAGAGTCCAAGTGGGAATATATTGCATTGAAGTGGGAAAACGAAAAGAGAAAATTTTGATGTTACATAGATGGAAAAGATAGTGTATAATCTATAGACAGTGGAAATGATCCTTTCATGATGACTCGGGAGAAAGAACATTTCATCGTTACTTTTTAAATATGAAAAAATTGTGCGTGTATATCTCTTTTCTCTTCTCTTAGAAGTTAAATTAATGAGATTATGTTAAAATTTGTGTTATATACACAGAGACACACAAAAGGTTCGTGAATGGAATGATTAGGTTGGACAAAAACGAAGAAAAATGGAGGGAGGACAAGTGACAGTTACCAGTTTTTTTTTTTTTTTTTGGGTTGTGTAAACGGAGAATGTTCCAAATGTTGGAGAAAACGCGTGTGGCAAAATCCAATGGTAATAAAGGAATGCCACCTGTCCACTGGACGGTTCAGATTTCTTTATTCAAGAATGCTGGCTGCATAATTTCTAATATATATTATTAGTATTTTAACAAAAATATTTTATACTACCAAAAATACATCTATTCACATTTTTATTACATCAAAATATATATACAGTTTAATAATTTTATTATTTTATGAATAATTAATTAAAAGATAGAAAATAAAATATATATAATTTTGTAAAAGTAATATTAACAAAATTATATAATTATTATTTTAAAGGAGGAAAATTATTTATTTTATTGAATAAATAAATAAATTATTTTTTATTAAAAGATAAAATTAAATAACTAAAACATGACATTAAAATGATATATTCTCTTTGTATAATAATATAAATAGCTAATTTTTTTAGAAATTACAATATAATTAAAAATTGTGTAAATATTATTTATTTTTAAATAATTGTATTGAAATAAACTCTTTGGGTTCAATTTCTGCAGATAAAAAAAATGTATTGAAATAAAATAATATTTTTATCAATTAAATATGTAAAAATATAAAAAAAAATGATTTAATAATAAGGGTATTGAAAATTATAATTAGAAGACATAGAGATCAGGAAGATTACATAAAAAACTTTTAAAAATAATCTGACTAATGAGGGAGACCTCGCGCGAAGCCTCTAATCCTCCGGCCATAGCCGGTATTTTTTTTAACGTATACTTTTTTTTTTCCCTTTAAGTCGTTATTATTTGGAGAAATTGCAATTATTTTATCATAAGTTACTTTAAAACATTAACTTTTTTTCTGATCTTAAAATAAATGTTGTGTCTTATCTAATTATATCATATTAAACTAAAGCTTAAATAAAAATTATAAAATCTAAAACTTTAAATATAAAATTAAACAATTTTTAATATTTAAATTTTAAAAAATTATTTTCTAAATTAAAGTAAGATGGTAAATTTTATTTTATTTAAAACATAATATAAGTAAGTATTATTTATAAAAAAACATGGAAAATGTGACTCTGTGCTTAAAAATGATAAGCTATGCAAGTTTCATTTTATTTAAAAACATAAAGAGATCAATATTAATTTTAAATTAAAAATATTTACAATTTAATATAACCGGGAGAAGAAATAATCTGTCTTTATTATTTTAAAGTAGTTTGTTTTCTTTTTAACTAAGTTTAGAAGCTAATAGACATGTAATATTTTATTAAAAGATAATTACATGATAAGCTGGATAAATGTCCTGCTTTTAACTTTTAAGCTTCATATTTTTTACAATTATATGCGTAATATTTATGAGTTGTTAAGAAAATGTAAAGATTAACTTGGTCCTCATTGTTCAATTTGATAAATTCAAATATAGTGATGTGAGAAAGTGACAAATCCATCTGGGTCTACTTTTGCAAGTGACTCATTCAGCATTACTAAGTAGGGGAGACTTCACATATTCAATTTGGTTAATAAATCAGCATTGAAAACAAATAATGAACTCATAGTTGAATACTTCCATTTCTAGAAATAATGGCTTAAAAGGGTAGAGGAAGAGGATTTCACCAGAAAGCAGAAAAGAGGTGCGGCCGTAATAAATTAAACCCTTAGGAATAAGGAACAGTTTAATTTTATTAACATAAAAAGAAAAAGGTTAATGAACATGAATTTCACTACTAACTTCCATTATAGACCCGACCCAACTTCTCAACGTGCTTTTTTCAAAGGAAGAAGAATGTAAGGGTGGTTCATTCGAATTTTATTATCTTATTATTACTATTCGGGCTTCTAGTCCCACTCTTCATCCTGAAGACAGAAATAGAAATGCTTTAGTGTGAAACTAATTTTAATTAAAAATATATAAGTTAGATTGCGTTGGAAAATGTGTAACTTTAAATTGATTTTAAAGTAATGAATATAATTTAGATAACATTCATAAAGTTTACTATCGAATATATAATTATTGAATAGAATCATTTAAATTGGTATCATAAACCTTTTGTCAATGACTCATTCCCCCCTTCAAATCAAACAAGACATTACAACTTGTAAATATTTTATTTTAACAATCACAAAATCAAATAACACCTTGGTTTTGTTTATTTATTTTTAAAATTTATGCTACAAACGGAGTAGAATGAAACATGATAAACTTTCATCCACGCGAGGGGAACAAATTTCACTTTCTACTGTTTCAATTAACCAAGAATTTTCCCTAAATAATTAATCCAATCTTCCATTATATTAGGGATGTTTAAAGAAATGAATGTAAATGGAAATATATTTCCATCAAATCCACCCGCTATAACTTATCTAAAAATGGACTCACTTTTCGTATTGGCTATAATTGAGTGAAGGGAAAAGATAAAAAATTGGTCACACGCTTCATAAGCCACAGCTTAAAAGAAAAGAAAACATGTTAAACAGCTTCCAAAAATGCAGAGAAACATGTTATTACAGGACTTGGTTGTGGTCCAGATGTCCACGTTAAAAGTTTAAACATCTTGAGCCAGTGAAACATAATCAGTATCTCCTGATTCCTTCTCCTGGGTTTTAGAAGCTTCTGGGCGCCGAGCATTAGGGATCCCTCGCCTCACTGAGGGTGAGGACGACTCTGCATCAAAGATCCTTGGAGACTTACCAAACGCATCAAAAAAGTCATTCGTCATTCCTTCAGCTGATTCCAGGAAACGACTAAGACCACCGAACAGGTTACGTTCCATGACTTCCATATCATTTCGTAGCCCTGGGAAGTCAAACACACCACGGTCTGATGAGCTATATGGAACAGACCTTCCTTTAAGTACCTCATCTGTGATATCCTCTTCGGTATACTCTTTGTTAGATTGCAACACTTCAACAGGCCTGTAAAGTGTGAAGGTAAAAAATAAGATAAAAGTTTCAGTCACATTTTGAAGAGACTCAGAGTAATATGACTGCAACAAAGAGAGGGTAACTGGATAGTCCACCCATATTCCTAAATAATATAATGCCCAAATATTTGAAACTGAAATCTATTAAAGCATAAGCACTTCTGCTTTTTCTGTGCGCTTGTCAGTGTGCCAACTCACCTATTATCTCTGGTTTGTCTAGCATGATATAAAAACTATTCAATCTAATTTTAGCTTTAAAAGACTAAACAAACTAGATTTTAAAACCAGTATGATCATTACATCGTATGTCTCACCCACTTTTCAACCCGTTTACTGTAGTCATATCATACAAAGCTATTTTACACCTGGTTTTGCAAATGCAGATAGATGATAAGAAATAGGTCGGAGAGAAGTAGGATATGATGATGCAGGGCAAAGGAGGGTCATTAGTATTATTTATATTGATTTTAGTTTTATAACAATCTAAACTACCCACTTTTGTGTGATAGAACAGGATTCAAATACAAGGTCAAAGATACATACCATTCCCACGGATTTTAAAACTCGGTACATCTTAGCATTAGAGAAATAACTGGCTTTTAGTTATTCTAGTATGCTTGTTACTCACTCTTGTTATTTGGTCAGACAACAATAGCATACATACACCCAAAAATGAAAGTCTGGATCTCTCCAAAGCAATAATACTAATCTTCTATCCCAGCCCAGCATTATATTCTTTTCTAATACAGTATAAGATTTGATTATTTTCTAACCAGAATGACTTTCTATCTCTCTTTTGAATTATCTTCTCCTTCGCATATATGCATTCATTGCTGTCATGGACGATGCTCTGATTCCTTCTTCATTCATCCCTCTGATAATCCCGGTTCTTTATCAGTTTCTAAGCCTCTAAATGGTGAGAACTACACACCTTGGTGCTGGGCCATAAAAATGATACTCATCGGGGAAAGTTCGGGCTTGTTCACAGTTTTATACAAGAACCAGGTGAAGACAATACATTTCTTTAGGAAATAATAGCATTGCTGCTTCTTGGTTCCTCAATTTCATTTCAAAGGACATCACATAAATTGTCATGTATTCATCCTCCACCAAATTATTTTGGCGTGGAAGTGAGATTCCAACAACAAAATGGCCCACGAATTTTTCAATTAATGTGTGCACAGGTGAATCTCGAACAACGAAGTCTCTATGTGAGTTAGTGCTCAGCATTTTGCAAGTCTCTATCAGAGGGGTTAGGTGAATACAAAACCTGCCCACTCATGCAACTGTGGACTTATTCAACCTTGGATGGAATATACCCATATGGAGCATGTCATGCAATTCTTGATGGGTTTGAATGACTCTCTTCCACATATCAGAGGCCCATCCTCCTCATGGATCCTATTTTACCCAGCCCATCACGAGGTTTTTTCACTTGTAGAGCAAGATGAGAGACAACAGGGAAAGTTTTTGCACCGAAATCTTAGATACACATCACTGCGAAAGCATCAAAAGAGTTTTTATAGATTTTCTATAAGCCAATTATAAGCCCAAGTGTGTGCTCCTCGCATCTATCAACGTGAGTAATCAACCAATCAGAACCCCTTCAGACAAGGATATTGTTGAGATCCCTCCTTAATTTTATGGGAGATTATGACCAATGAATATTGGTAACACTATTGTGGAGGTGAGGGAGTTAAATTATTGATACCCTTAATTAAGTCAATTAAGGAGGAGAATTGTTGGGAATCTTTCTATACTTTCACAGTGGAAGCATTTTTTGGACTAAGTATAGTAGGTTTTTATTTCTCTTGAGAAATGTTTTCTCATGTTAAAAATTCTTTGTATCATTATTCTATTTTTCTATTATTTCTTTATTGTTTCCGTGCCCTTCTTGTATCTACATCAAATGGGGAAAATTAATTCTGAACTTTTCCAACAGAAATGACAGCTCTATAATGTTTTTCCTGATTCACGGCTTTCACTTTTTCATGTACCAGAATTTTCGGATATAATTTTCACTTTAAAATATATATACCTCCAGTCTCCAGACTTTGTACCCTAATTCTTAAACGAAGCAAAGATGTCACCGCAATCGTTAACAATTGTCTTCCAAATACTCCAGATTTTGAATCATAACACCATCAAATTTGTTCGTGATTGAGAAAAATAAATAAACTCCACACACTGTATGCAGGAATTCAAAGCAAACCTCTTCCTAACACCGAATCAATCAAGCAATCAATCGTATTTTCTACGGCGTCACATTTGAGAGTAAAAAATCATTAAAAAAAAATCATAATAAGTGACAGAGAACATGAAAAAAGAGAGTATTACTTTCCGATGCAATTCCTGAGAAGCTCTTCTGTTTTCTCGCACTTTCTGATGAACTTTCCAGATTCGACCTCCTCTGTTCTGCACTGAGATTTGACGACCTTCGTGGTGGAGCACCCTTCCGAAGAGTTACCGCGTCGAAGATCGTCGCTGTTGTCATCCCTCCAAACCCACCCCATTTTCGTGTTTGCAGCTTCACCACTAAAATTCCCTCTCCTGATGGTTGCGTTTGCAACTTGTGCCCCAAGACTTCCGTTTCCAACGCTGCGTTTTGGGTTCTGCCTTCTTTAGATGGATCATCATAACTTATATACAATATAAATACTCCCTCCAAAACTATTCCACTCTATAAGAAAAATAATAAATATATTATTCATAAAAAATATCATCTTTCTATAAATATATTACTTTTGAAGCAGTTTATTTATAAGTAAAATTTAAATAAACAAAAAGTAGTATATCATTGAATTAAAAGCATCAATCAGTTTAAAAACAATATTGATTAAAATTGTAGTTATTTTGAGATATTTTATCAAAGAAAGTAATAAATCATATTAAAAAAAATAATCAATAAAATCATTTTATTATCAGTTTTTTGAAATTTTAGTTTTGAGCTATATTAATTTTTTAATGATACATTATAACAATAGTATTTATAGTAGAGTTATATACGCTTTTAACAATGTTAACGAGTTACTTAGATTATTAGTTAAAAAGTAAAAAAAAAAATGTTAAAATACATAAAAATGTGTGCTTTTATGGTTTTTAATGCATTCTTCTATATTTTCATGAAAATATTTTCCTCTTTTAAACTAACTAACAAGATTCAATGTTTGTAGACTCTTAAAATTAAAGTTAAATTATTTTTATTTTTTGCTTAAAAATTAATATTATATATATATAAACTATTTCCCACCTTAGCATCCAAATGTCATTAAAGACATTTATTTTATTCTATTTTCTAAGTTAAATGACAGAAACTAATTTATAACTTTTTACTTTTTTTGTTCATTATTTTGATCAGTTTCCCTTGACAAAATAATATGAGACAATTGTTATAAAATAAAATGATAACGATTTAAATAAAACGTTAATGCAATAATCATTTTTTTATATTTGAAAATATGCAATTGGTTATATATATATATATATATATATATATATATATATATATATATATATATTACACTTTTACACGAATCTTTATTAAATAAAAGCAAAAAATCGTTGTCCAATTCGTACTTTTCTTTAGCTAATTGAGCAGAGATTAATTATTACGTAAATATAAATTATTCATAAATGGATTTAATTCGATATAAGTTATAAAATTTGAGCTGAAAGGTCAAATGTTAAAAATAAAACATTAGATTGAATATTTTGAATGTGATCTTCAAAATCAAAACCAAACTTACGCACGCGAATTTTTATTTAAAAGATCCATTTAATCTCTACTTTTTGAAAAAAATACAATAAGTTAGTCTTTTGATTTGAACAAATTGTTATATAGAAATAAATAATTTAAATATCCATAAATTTAAAATTAATTAAAAAATAAATTTCTATTAATATTAAATATAAACAGTATTATTATATTTATAATAATTATTATTATATAATTTGTTTATTATAAATAACTATATATTTTTGTGTTAAAATTGTATTTTATTATTAATTTTATTAATTATTAATATATTATTTTATTAAAATATTTGTGTTAGTTAAATTTATATAATAATTAATATATGTAAAAAATGTAAAATTAAAAAAAACTACATTAATGAACTGACCTTCTCTTCATTTTAGGAAGAAATGATACATGAATCCAAATGAGTGATATGACCCTAATCACTGCTTGGAAACACTGCAACACTGTAAACATGTTCTAAGAGATTGATTGAGCAGCATGAATTGTAATAATATGACATTAATTACATTATTATACTTGAGGTGGACAAAATTAGTCCAACATATGTGACCAATATACAAGTGATCTTCGGATAAATATGCATCAAACCTTGAGTCACAAGTTGATCATATAAATACGCTATGGCTCACATAAAACAACAGTATCTATACTTCATCTCCTTCGTTGACTTTTTCAAGTCCTCTGAACACATATCTTGGACTGCATAATTGTTTAATTGCATATTATCACTTATTGTCTGCTCCACTATTCTCCCATTTTTCAAAGAAAATGAATCAACCTTCCTTTCTTCCATCGCTCTTGAAAGATTATGCTTTGGTGAAGCTGGTGCAACTTTCTTATAGTTAACTTCCTTCAAGTTTAGATTTGTTTCTGTGTGCCTTATGGGACCAAAAATAGTAAATAAACAAACCAATTACTAGTTAGCTTATATTTCCAAACAAATCATCTTGAAGGATAACACACAACCCAAAAACAAAAGTAATGTCACTCATTTAACTCCTTTTATTTATTATTTTTCTCTTCATACCATATTATATTAGATATCATCTTATCACTTCTCTCTCTTCTACCATCCCTCTCAAAGTGCAAACTAGCATTAGATAACATTACTCAAAAAACAAGAGAATGAGTAAAATAAATCACCTGAAGCTTTGTGTCGTCGCAGGTTCTTCTGAAGCTTCCTCCCGTATATTGCTGTTTGATTCTTTGACACTAACCTCGTCTTTCAAACATACTTGAACAGGTTTTGCAGAACTTGGGTCAACTGTGCCACCTTTTTCCATGTTGTGGAACTCTTGCTCAGCAGAGTTTGAAGTAGACGTTCGGGAATGGAATTTAACCATTGAAATGACCCTCTCTATTGTTTCTAGAGCCTTTCTCACATCTGAGCGTACATATCCATTCATCTTATCCTTCAGTACACTCCTTGTATCATCTTCTTCAACTGGAATGTCACTCACCTTGTTCACATTCTTCTCAATCTCAACAATCTCTTCCTTATCTGCACCTTCAATCTCACCATTCCCCTTGCCATTCAGCACACTCCATGAATCACCTTCCTCAATTGGAACTTCAAGTACCTTGTTTACATCTTCCTCAACTGGAATGTCACTCACTTTGTTCACATTCTTCTCAATCTCAACAATCTCACCATTCCCCTTGCCATTCAGCACACTCCATGAATCACCTTCCACAATTGGAACTTCAAGTACCTTGTTTACATCTTCCTCAACTGGAATGTCACTCATCTTGTTCACATTCTTCACAATCTCAACAATCACTTCATTATCTGCACCTTCAATCTCACCATTCCCCTTGCCATTCAGCACACTCCACGAATCACCTTCCTCAATTGGAACTTCAAGTACCTTGTTTACATCTTCCTGAACTTCTGCAGTCTCTTTACAACCTGCTTCTACAACTTGTTCACCACCTGCACATTGGTTTCTCGTAGACTCACAGGATATATCTTTTAACCCATTTTGCTCATTTTGAATAGGTTCTTCAGCTGGAACAAAGCTTGCATCTTGCTTAAGCTCTTCCGCTGTTAGTAGAGCTTCGCGTATTTTAACATACAATGAGTCCTCCAAGGCCTTGCTGATGTCTTTATCTTTATTATTGCCCATCATCGAAGCCACAGCCTGAAATATAACAATTTGAGAAAGTGATTAATGTCAAACAAGTATGTTTTATATACATGAGCAACAGAAAATGATAAATAAGCTCAAACCAATTTTTTGACTGGCCATTGCAAATAAAGTGACAGTAAGTTCATGAGCAGGGCAAACCCTCCTAGAGAACTTAACAGTTCCCTTACAATACCAGTTGAAAAAACCAAATTAGAGAGTATTTATTTAATGAAAAGAAAAGCTTTATCATTAAAAAGCATAAATACTATTTATTTCTTCATTTTTAAGTAATAAGAAGTATTTAATAGAGTGTGTCAAACACTGCTTAACAAAAGTCTTTAGGAGAATCATTAGCAAGATTCTGGTTAAATACACAATTAATGAGTACAAATGTTGTAGTTTATTCTTAGTAAATCATTAATAATTTCAAAAAGTTTTGTGAAATTTCACAAATATTTCTGTTTTTTAAGATACATAAGATGTAATATTTTGTAATCAGTTAAAAGAGTCGGTGTAAGGTATAAAGAATATTATTGTAATGCTTTTAAACAATTAATAGAATTAATATAGAGATAAATAGTTTGTAAAATTTATTCTTTAATCTTTTCTCCTATGATTTCCTTGGGATAAAAAACAACTCTTATATCAAATAGTATTAAAAACAATAACCATAACAATAAAAAAAATTATGAAGCTAATGTTCCGTACAGAATTTAAAACATAATGATGATTTCCCCATCTAATTGGTATTAGACCCCAGAAAATAGAAACAAAGTAATATTGATTGATGAAAACAAAATAAATTTGAAAAGAACATTCAACCTTCTGATAAAGTCTGAAACCACTGCCGATGAGCTGCCTTGAAATGAAATTTATGAGGGTTGGAGGTACGAAATCCAGCTTTAGATCCAAATTTCCTATTATCCTACAAAATTTGACACAATTTAAGCCTTGGAACCAAAACCATTTTTCATTTTCCACCACACATGTTGAAAGTAATTCAATGTAAAAGCAAGACACTACCTTCTTCCAAAAATACTAAAACAACAGGTTTGTAAATTTTTATTTTACTTAACTTTCTCATTTCTACTCAACATAAAATAATCTTAAGCCTAAAAGCAAAAACTCTTAGATTTCTCAGGTTTCATAGCAATTCTCAATGTATACCCTATTCAATACTTGCACTCATTTTTGTGCAGGTTACTTCTAAGTTTTTAGTGCTGACTTAAAACTCACCGAAAATAACTTCTTTCTGGTGTCACCTTTTGCATAGCATAGCCTCCCACCAAACCAATTCTCACAGCATCCTTTGCCTCAGGAATTGCGTCCATGTTGAAATTGTCAATGCTCGTGGACTCAGGGACCTGAAAGCAAATTAAACATGCATTTCTCGAAGCTTGGAAGATCTGACTTAGAATTTAACTTTCTAGAGAAAAAGAAAGAAGGGACCAGGGGAGTACCGTATTCAAAAGAACAACTACTAAATCATCTTGAAAGTACTCAAAAAGATAATAATGCACTATAGCATCCCTTGTAGATAGGGGCCATGGAACCTTCATCCTTTCTTCCACAATCAGCAGTATAATAAGCATTCAAAAATGAAGGTTTTATTTAGCATGGTCAGTGATACACACTACAATGTAAATTTACTTAATTGATGCAGCCAATACACACCTAATTAGTGAGATATGTTCCCCAATCTGGACCCTCTGCAAACGTTCAGCTACTAGAACTTTGAAACTGGGAATAGTAAACTGAGGCCACCTGGAAAAATTGAAAATTGTGAAAAGGGTATATACCCCAACACAGAATCAAATAACTGGTATGCTATAAAAAAATATAATGTCAAATAGATGCAAAGGCACGTATTGCAAATATGATTTTCACCATTTCTTGTAGAGGAAGGGCTCCCATGAAAGGCACAAAGCTGTTAATATAACAAAGGTTAAATTTCACATGTTAAGATCATAACATGACCTTTGTTGTTAAATTAATTAAAAGGGCGATGCTAAAAATTTTGGCTCATCGTAGCATGACTCACAGAGATCTAGAGGCCCATCCACAAAGCCTTCAACTAGCAATGTATGAAAGGGAGTTCCCTCTGGTCCTTCGCGATACATAACTCGAAAATCTTCAGTATCCTGTTTTAACTGTTTAAAAGCAAGAAGTTTATCAGACAATGTAAATTCCTGATTCCTATGAAAACAAGTCTCCAATAAAATAAAATTTAGATATAGTTTAACATGTGTTTTGACTTTTTTCTAACAAGAATTACCATTTCACCTTAATATTTCATGTGATAAAAGTTTATGTTAAATGTCAACATAAGTTAAGGAAATAAAATTTCAAACCAGAAATACAAAAAAAAACCGTGCCTGTGTTTGCATGTCAACAACATACAAAGTTCAAGATCTAAATCAACCGAGTATGATCTAAATAAGCAATTGAAAGATGAAGAAAACAAAAACGTTTATAGCTTACTTTCCAATCAGAGTGTGATGTACTAGATCTTCCACTGTTGTCTCCAGAAGCACTTCTCAACATATCAAGAAAATTATACATCTGTTTGGTTTTGGTTTCTACTAATTCCTCATTAGATCCTGCAAAAACCAAATTTATAAACAGATAAAAGAAGATAAACACAACTACCTAAAATAATAACATCTGTCAGCTAGTACCTTTTCTGCAAAATAGCTCAAAGCAAACTAGGGAATGCTATTACCTTCCATTTCCACTTTTGAAGAACGTTGGAGTTGACTTTTGACAAGGGTTTTGAGTATCTGGTCATTTGTCAGATCAGGTAAGGCAAGGGTCTTGTCCAACCTCTCCCTATACTGCACAATGTTTCCTTTTTTCACCATCTCTATATCTCTAAGGAAAGAAGAACCAGCCTTCTATCAGCAAGTCATGTGCTAAACAGCCACTTACAATTATAAGATTCTAAACTGAACATTCTTCTAAATCACAGAACTCCAATGATGAGGATAAACAGAACAAAATTAGCATATTGTAACAAGTAATTGGTCCCAGAAGGTTTCTCCCACTAGCCCCACTGATGTTAACAAAATAGAAAAAAAAGCCAAAGAGGGTGGTTATATGTATAACAATGACACATCCATTTGAAGCTGAGTTTGAGCTAACTAACAAGTTGCGCCAATAAAACTCAAAAATATTGAAAATTCTGTGACACTTGGCAAGAAAATTTGGATACACAGGTCCCCAATAAAAACGGGTGACAAAATTTAATGAAACCACGTGAATAGAGGTATTAATCATTTCCATTTCATAGCTAAAACAGAGGCCTTAACATCAACCCAAGAAGGAAATCTTATTAAAAACAAACTCCACTTGAACGAAACATTCGGTTGAATAAGCTCTGGTTTTTAATACAAAAAAATCTGAAATTTGCATCGACCCAAGAATCAGTGAATGATTGTAACCATACAGAGAAGAGACAGAGTCGTTTCAAGCGAGAACACCCATGCGGTGGTCAGCAGACATGGGAACAACTAAACCTGACCAAGCTTATAATTACGAAGAAAACTTTCTTTCTTTAATTACTATCACTATTGCTTAATATTCACATGATTATGACGTATGTAGTACACCGATATTGATATTATACGGATAGGATATACATGAAGTTTAAAATTAAGATATATATATTATATAATTATGAATTATATAAATAAATAATAAAGATTTGTATAAGTGTATTTTAATTTTTTTTAAATAAATTTATGAAATTTAAATTTTAAAATTAATGTATTTTTTTTTAAATTATATTAGAATTGTGTCATAAATTCAATAAATACTTTTTGAATTAGATCCTTTCTATACACATTATGTACGAACGTCATATATTATTATTATGCAATATTATATATATATATATATATATATATATATATATTATAAGAAAAAATTGTATTTATTTCTCTTAAGCTAATGAAAAATTGACTTTAAATACTTCTAATTCTAAAATACTTTAAATACTTTTAATAAATGTTACTCACAATTTTTTATATTTTAATAAAATGATACTTAAATATAAAAAAATGACGTTAGTCGCTTTTATTTCATTTGAAACTAAAATTAAAATGAAAGAGTTATAAAAAAATTAAATAGTTTAATTAATATATATTAAAAATATCATAGAAGTTATACTCTTATTAAATTAAAAATTGTCTTATAAATATATAAAAGTTATATTTTGGAGAAAATATTATTTCAATGTTAAAAAAAGAATGGTAAAATATACGAATAATTTTTAATTTTATTTATAAATAATATTAATGTAAAAAAATAGGGCTGATATTATATATGAGTCTGATGTTTATTTGCGTGATATTTGGATATTGGTGAAAAGTGTTATAGTGGTTTTTTTTCCAATATTTTTACGAATTTCTAAAATGGGTAACTCTTTTTTCTGAAAATGGATAAAGCACTAACCTAAAATAGTTTTGTTTATTCTAAATTCACCCATCTAAAATGCGATTTAAAAAAAACAAATTTATATATAAAATATATGAGTTCTTTATTTTTTTTAATATAGAATTGTATATAAAATATCCGAATTTAGTTTTTTTTAATCGCATTTAGGAAGTTTAAGATATATATAGTATTTTAAGTTGAAAATATTTATCCATTTCCAACAAAAATTACCTATTTTAGGAAATTTGTAAAAAAATGACCCTAGATTGAAGAAAAAGGTGTTGTATAGATAGATTTGGAGAAGAGAAGCATTTTGATGCCTCTTGTTATTAAAAAATAGTATTGTTAAGAAAGAAAGAATGGTAAAATGAAAAAAGAAGGAGAAGAGAGAGAAATATGCAGTGAATGGTTGTAGAAGGTGACACATGATAGTTAATGAAAGATGATGAAGTTAGGTTAGGTTAGTTATTAGAAGTTAATGAGCATGTGTCTCATCAATTATCGTTACATTACTTTACACCTTCGTGCTGCCTCCAAATCACAATTTATAAAACATTTAAATATACTAAATTTTAATTATTTCATTTTTCAATTTCTCTCAATAACATCATTTTAATTTATAATTTTACTCCTTTTATTTTCATAAATGTTTTAATTATCATAAAATTTAAAAAATATTTAAATATTAAATAGTGATTAAAAATTACAATTATTATTGTTCACAATCTTTTTGTAGTTAATTTTGTTTGATACTTTATTTCAGTTTAATTACAGCTAATTTAAGCTAATCGATCAAAAATATTTCTACTCTAGCATTGATCAAAATTAATTTTATAATAATAACGGTTGGAGTTTTTTGTTAACTTTTCTTATCACATTAACAACTTCTTTCAATTGACATTGGTAAAAAAATGTTGGCTTAAATTTTTTTACTTAACATCACAGAAAAATTCTAACAAACTATTAATAAAAAAACATTTTGAATAATAATAAAAATATTACATGCATAAAAAAAAAAAAAAAACAAAAACAAGGAAAAAATAAAAAAAACAAAAAAATTTTAAAAAACTATTAAAAAAAAAAAATTTTTAAAAATAAAAAAAAAATTAAATGAAAAAAAAAAAAAAAAAACCACAACCGATGGTCTACTAAAAGAATCTAATTCATATTAAAAAAATAGTTTTTTTATCATTGATTGAAAAGCTTCTAATTAGTATTGAAAAAAAATATTGGTCTACTAACAATAATAACATTCTAATAACTTAAAATCGCAAATTAACTTCCATTAATATTAATAAAAAATATTAATTGACACAACTGTTGAAAAGGTTTGAAATTTTTTACCTTTAATGCTTTTTATGAAATTGGGAAGAATGTGAAGATAAGTACATTTGAGAAGGGACAGGTCCCAGAAAATTGGGACAGGTCTACAGACATGGCCAGCGTGGGCAAGCTGCTAAACTTTTTCATCTGTTTTTTATATTTTAGTTTTTGTTATTTATTTTTTAATAATTTAGTTCTCAATTTTTATAAATTCATAATTTTGATTTAATTAAATTATAAACAATTAGTTGAAAAGATAGGAAGTGTAAGACTTAGACCTGTTTATTCTCTATATATAGTGCTGACAAGCAAATGTGAGAATATATTTTTTAATTGAATTCATGATTTTGTGAAAAATAAAATGAGAGAATATATATATAAATAGTAAATTTATTTTCTCCTTAACAAGAAAAAATCAGCTAAACATTGGATTTCCAAATTTTTTTTATTTTATTTTAAGGTTTCACATTTTTTTTACATTTTTTATTAATAAAAAGTGGACTTCATTACCAATATTAGTTATTAAATAAATTTAACTAACATAGATATATTAATAAAATAAAATAATTAAATTAAATTTTAATAAAAAATATTTTATTTATAATAAAAAAATTACATAATAATAATTATTATTATAAATATAATAATACTATTTGCATTTAAAAAAAAGATTTTTAACTAAAAAATTTAAATTTATGAATATTTAAATTATTTATTTTCATATAATAATTTACAATTTTTACACATATTTAAAATTTTACATCTAAATTATTTTTATAAATAATTGTGTTTTATTCTAAAATTAATTATTCAACTATATCAAATTATATTACTAATAATTTCGATAAAAATATCTAATATCTTATTATTTTATTTTTTAAAATATAAAGATAAATTTGTAATTTTATATTGTACACTTTTAAAAAATATTAAAAATATTTTTATAACTATCAAATCACGTTACTTATAAACTTTAGTAAATTTTTCTCACAAGATACTTCAATCTAAATAGATTTATTTACTTCATACTTCCCTACCAAATCTTCATACTTTCCTTTTAAACCTTACACTCTTAATCCAAACACAACTTTATGGAAGATAGATATTTTTTTTATTGATATACAATAATAAACGTGTAATTTTTAAAATTAATTTACTTTTCATGTCTTTATAACTTTTTTATACTGTAAAAAAATAAATAAAACCATTTTTATTAATATAATTGAAATACTTTAATATCTTAAATCGTAAACCCTGGATGCTTGATTCACCTCTTTTTTTTTTTCTTTCAAGCCCTTTCATGTCTTTTTTGTTTTTCTTTAACCTTTTATACAGATTCTGCCATTATTCTAAAACAAGTTTTGTTTTAGTACTTTATATCCAATCCTATCTTCTTTTCTCTCTTTTTTAACTTTTTTTATACATTAAATAAGTTTAATTCATATGAGTAACTTATTTGTACGAATCATTTTTTTATGGTTTATTATATAAATATGGGATCAAAACATAAATGATAAGCATGTTTTAACCTTAAAAAAGTACCAGCTTAGAAAAAAATATAAACCATGATTTTATTTATGATAAAAAGAAATCTTAGTTTTTAAAATACATTGAAATGACATATTTTTTTAATAATTAGATTGAGGTGGATAATTTATTATTGAACATAATGATTTATACTGTGAGAATCTTCAATGTCACAAAGTAAATATAACTGACTTAAAATAATATTAGGAAATTCAAATTTTGAACTACTTAATTAAGAAACAGTTGTTATAAACTTCATAAATTGTTTGAAAAGCAATTTCATAACTACTTAAAATGGGTCATAAATGGCTTTGAAAAGTATACTCTTTTTTAACTTGTAGAGATAGTAAATTTTTAATGTCACCACCAGTAAAATTTAATTGTATCTTTGTTTTTTATTTTTTTAAAAACTTATTTTGAAACTAATTTTTGTTGAGAAAATACCCTCAAATCATTGATTTTATTATATCTTAATTTAATTATTGTGATTTTACTATATTATATTATTTTTAAGAACCTTTTTATCATTTTTACTTTAATATAAGAGTTTTATCTTTTTTTATTTTATTTTATTATTGATAGAATTATGAATTTTAAAAAATATTATGACGTATAATTTCATTTAAGACTCTGGGTCTTTTTCTTAAATGTAATTTTTTTTAATATTATGTCATCATACTAATAAGAAAGTCAAATAATACTCACGTGTTGATATTATGAGAATTTAAACGAGATGTTATAATACTTTACACAAATATTTCAAAAAATATTTATTAACTTAGTTTTTGTTTTTCAATAAGAGTAAATATTTACTTACTCTAAGAGTAATAGGAATAAGTTAAATATTAATATTTGTTTTGTAGACTCTTTCTTTCCTATTCACTAATATGTATTTAATAATTATTTTAATATGAAAAATTTCCTTAAAAAAGTAAAACTTCGCAAAAAAAAATTATGAAAAAACTTGTTTTATTTTAATATATATAAATAAATCAGATATAATTATATTATAAATAATTAAATACATGTGGATGTACCTATATATGACATCGTCGCTGGTTATAATAATTTAATATAATGTTATTCATATATTAAAATTATTAACGTCTATAATACTTATTTATATTTTAATTAGCTTTTTAATAATATAAATTTTAATTCTTTAAAATATTAATTGATTTTAATAGATGATTATACAATAAATAATCAAACGTATTTTTATGCCATTAATTTTAAATGCATAATTTTAGTTTTTATTCGGTATGCTCTAAATAATATAATTCTATATATATATATATATATATATATATATATATATATTTATTTTTATTTTAAATGTAGTTATAATATAAATAAATTTATTTATCATTTACTCTAACTGAATAGAAATATATTTAATTTTTCATTTCATTTTATTAATATTTTTAACAATTAATAAATATAATATTTTATAATATGTTATTCATAGTTTTTTTGTAAGTTACTTTTTACACCGAGAGGCAGTACTAAGTACTGGTACTATAAATTGCTGCAGGGCACTCACCACCCACCCACTTCCAATTATTGCTTTTAGATAGGTACGCCTTTAGATAAATTAGGGAAAACATTAAAAAAAATAAGAATAGTTGTTATTGTTATCATTAAAAAAGTTATTAAATATTATAGATAAATAAATTTTAATTTTATTTTGAAATATTAAAAAATAAAAACTGAATAAGACGATAATAAGAAAGTTATGGACTATGTGTTATGATATGAAGTAAATAATTATACTTAAAATAATGTTAAAATATAATACTAGTAAAAAAAGTAATACATGTTTTTATACTTTATAAAAAATAACGATCATGATTATATAATGCATAATCAGTGGTTTATAATTTATATTGTTACAGAATTTAAGTAATTTGTAAAGTGTCGAAAAGAGTATAAAATAAAATTAATATATAACATGCAAAATATAGTTATAAATTATTGTAGATTATACATGAGGTAGATGGGCTATTATATAATATGAATATTGAGGCTATTTGTTTAATTAAAAATATTTTTTAGAAAGATTTAATTCAGTTTTAATTTTTTATAAATTTAAATATTTTTACTATAAATTATATTTATAAAGTTTTTATTTTTTAATTGACTCATTGTCGTATAATTTTTCTATTAATTAGATTAATGTAACCATATATGTCATCTTGTTAATTTGATGAATGCAACTATACATGTTATCTCACTTATTTATCTCCACTTGTTAAAAAATATGTGAGATATTTTGTGGTTAATATATTATTTTCAAATGATAAAAATTATAAAAAAATTAATAATAATTTTCTATTTTGTTTTTATTTGATGGAGAATTTCTCTCTTAAAATGTTATTGTTTGAGTAATGAATTGTGGCTTGAATGAGAAAATAACCAAAAACAATATTATCTTTCTCCCATTTTTTCTTTGAATAATAACTTGTTCCAGTGAAAATATATAAGAAATAAAGTTATGCCACAACTAATTTTTTTTCCACAATTTAACAAAAAAAACCTTTTCTACCAATTCCAATTACTTTAAACACATAATTTGATGAATAAAAATCCTCTAAATTCTAATAACTTTCCATTTTTAAGTCTTGATATATAATTATGTTAATAATAACTTCGTTAATGTAACGGTAAAAAATTTTATGTGTACTCATAGAACTTATAAATAAAATGTTAATAATAAATAAATCTTAGTGTATAATTACGTTAACATAGTTACAACTCAACAATAATAAAAATTTATAAGCTCCTTTTACCTATGTTTACGTAGCCCTTAAATAAAGGTAAAAATAAACAAAGTTTAGAAAATCTTTACTTAAAGAATATTAATTTATAAATAAATTATATCACTACAAATCTAGACTAAAAAAAAATTTACGGCTAAAATCTCACATGCATGTATACAATCTTATACATGTAAATTAATTATTCAAGAATTTTGAAAACTAAATATTTAAGGAAAATAAAAAAATAGAGACATTTTTTAAGAAAAAAAATGAGGTTTTATAAATGAAGATAAACATAAGATACTTTTTTTTTAAATCATGTCAACTGAACATGAAAAACTGAGTATTATAAAAAAATTATGTATATTGGTGAAAAATCGAAAAGAAAATAATAAAAATAAATAGTTTGGTATGATAAAAATGAAGAAAATTGTTAAATGAAAATATATGAATGAGAAAAAAAATTCATGCAGGAAAGACATAATCTTTTTTTTAAAAAAAAATATATATTTTTGTTATGTTTGAACAAACATAAGACTCTTGATTTCTTTTATAGTTTTTTTTTCTTATAATAGTAAATAAAAATGACATATTATTTTCATATAAAATACTTTTAAAATGTATTTTTCTTTCTTTTTTCTCCCTTATTAATTTCCTTAACAAAATAATTTATTTTATATACTTATATATATATTTATAAAGTATGATTGGATGACATTTAATGTTGGCAGCATAAACAAACAAATAAAGCGATTGGACAGATGCCTCAACTACATGGACCCACATATCATAAATTAAAATTTAATGACGTGCCTTGCATTGTTTGGAACTATCTAGTGTTAATGTGTATAATTTTTGTAAGAAACTTTAACTTGTGAATAATAAAACATTTCAACAAATTATTTTAATAGTATTTAACGAAGAATGAATAAGGCCAGTAATTTTTCAGAGCTGTGTAGATTTTATGCCATGAATTCATCACAGTTGGGAACAGAATAAACAAGGTTGGTAATAAGTTCAAAACACTTAAATATTTAAAATAGATTATGAATTTATCTTCTCAAAATCTAATACGAAATCTAGCTATTATTAACTGTCCAGTAAAAAAAAGAAAGGACTACAATACAAAACAACTACGAAATTAATACGTAGACCTTTTTTGAGGCGTAAATAAGAAATATGTCAGGTATTGGTCCAAAGTCATAAAAGCATACAAGGAACCATTTCCGAAATTCTTAATAAAATTTCCCTCTTGAACCATAAAAATCACGAGTGCTGGTCTAGCTATAAATGATATTGTGTCAGACATCAGAATAATCTTGAAAATTATAGTGTAGGAATTTAAATGATCTTGAGAAGGTATTGAGATAATATAGGGATTGTTTGTAATATTCGAAAGTTAAGACTTTGAGAATCTTAACTTTATTGGTACTGTGAGTAATCTATATTGTGAAAAAGGATGAACTATAGAATGCCCAGATTTTCAAGGCATCTTCAGAAGGGTATTGCATAGATGAGGAAAAATATATCGAGGATTTCTATAGGGACCATTCTGTTTCAAGGATTAGTATGGTTTTCCATGATAAAGTTGTTGCTCAGGTTTCTGAGGTGATTGGGAGACAAGCCAGAGACTGTGACTCAGAAGACTCTGAACTGCAGGATTTTATTTACGTAGGGGTGGTGGTCCTTGTTGAATAATTTGTAGATTGACTATTCATAATCTATTTTACTACCAATCTTTGATAATAAATTTCTTTGGGTCGGATGTCAGATAGAACTATAAGATATGTCTTTGAGAAAAGTGAATATATTGCAAGTCAAATATATAAAGGGGATGAAGGGCTCTACTCTAGATTCTTGGCCACTTCGTGTGGTTAAAAGAAACTATACACAGCTATACCCAACTCTCTTCCCTGCACAATAACCAATAATGCAGATAAAGGAGCATTTCACATGGGTGGGCCAAACAAGGATCTGGTCACCAATAACTGCTTCAGCCTAATTTGCTCCAAACCTTGGTGGAGGCAGGGATACAACCAGGGCACAGCACTAAACAAGAAGAAAAACAGAGATACTATTATGAGCATTTCTGCCGGCCATACCAAACATGTTTGAATGATGACGATGTTACATTGGATGTCTAAATTTTGGAAGATGAGAAAAACAATACTTAGGCAACTCAATAACTCTTACTGCAATTTCTTTCTGTTTTGGAGGGACCAAATTATTTATATAGTTTATTTCGTATGTCTAACTTTTTAACTTCTAATTTTATCAGCAAGAATGATGGATAACAGAGAAAAGACTAATGGCGTGATACAAGGGAAATAGTTACATTACTTTTGCATCAAATGGAACATGAAAATATAAAAACTCTGCAGCAGTAAACATGACAGTGGAACCAAAACAAATATGAAAGTTTAGCTTGAAAAATCGCTTCTCCGTCTATGAATCTCGACGCCTAAGTAATCAACTGGACCTCGAACTGCCACATGAGGCTTTCCAACCTTCACTCGAACAGCAAAAATTTCTTTATGATTTGTCAGTGTAGTAATTGCAATTTTTTGGGCCACTGATTCCAGAAGGTTCTGAGGTGACCCTTCAAGAACTTCCTTGGCTATACTGCATCACCAATTATTGAAATGTGAATAAGATTACAGCTACTAAATTAGCACATTCACCAATATGAAGAATGGCACTAGAAGTTTATGCAATCAAATGATGAAAGCAGAACAAAGACGTTCTAAATTTGTTGGTCGCTCACTCATATATTGCGGTGTAACTAACAGTATCTGATAAGTGATCAGTTTTTCCAGCAGGTGTGAGATCCATCCAAGCATCTATATCTACAACGAACTTCTGGCCCAGACTCCTTTCTTCTGGCTTTGCTCCATGAAAACCATAGAATGATAATCCCCTCAGCACGAGTTTGTCTCCCCATGTCAGCGCATCAGATTCCATTTTTGCTAAATAATCGCCAAATAGAAATATAAAGGCGTATTTGATTTTAAAAAAATAAAAATATAAAGTGTTCTTTGTTAACAAATAGTGAACCATGTAATGCCAAGGCAGTAGTAAACCAAAGCAGTAGTAAATCAAACAAGAACAAAATTAAAGTATAAAACATGTACATTGAATCGCTCAACAGAAAATGCTTTAGCTGATAGTCATATCTGAAACATGGAACCTTGACTTGCTCAGTATCATGCACGTGTACAACATGTACATTCGAGTCCAGAATGTAGATAGAATGTAGATTGTTAACTACACAAGTATATAATAAAAACACAAGTTATCATCGTTTAGCACCTCTGTGCTATTAGGGGAATCCCAGGTTCAGTACCTGAAAAGGTCTTTTATCTGAATTTTGTAAGACTTAACCCAAAACAGAAACAATAAACTCCAAAAAAAACCTTCTAGAGATTCAATCAGATCAACTTTCTTCCAGCCAAACCAAAACATACCAAAAGCATATAGTTTTAATTGTAATAACTAAAATCAAAATCTATACAGATAACATGATTATGGTGAGTAGAATAAAGGGCTAAAGGCATCTTGGTTATATCCATGAAAAGTATAAAAAAATCCGATATCTAGAAAAGAGCATCTCTTAATAACCGAGAACTTCCAAAATTATTGCATAGTATGACAACATCCATTACTGATATAAGTTCTATGCAGAACATCAATCACTTCCCAATTTTCTTTTCTCCATTATGATATAAAAAAACATTTATAATAAACTACAGTTCTATGTAGTATGTAATTTCAGTTAGTACCATTCACAAAACAACAAACAATAAAGCAAATTTTGGACCCACTTGTTCTACCAAGAGAGGCTCAACATGCTACCAATAAGTGAAAATAAATGCAGATCCTAATAAATTGCAATAGATAGGCATCTGAGTATATTTATTTAATCTCTTTCAAAAGATTTACCTCTCAGAAATTCTTTCAACTAGTATGATAAAATTTCATCAACATTTACAAAATTTCATCAACATGATTGAAAATTAGTTCAGTACTCATTTAAAAGTATTAAGAAGTGATAATGACCCTGAGTTTCTTGTGATTGATTTCTTTAATAGAAAATGGATTGTTCATAGGGTGTGGAAGCACCACAACAGAACAATGTTGTTGAATGCAAATATCAACATATTTTGAATGGTACTTGTGCACTGATTTTTCAGTCTCAATTGCCTCTTTCTTTCTGGTCATATACTGTCAAACACTCGGCTCATTTGATCAATAGCACTGACCAAACCTTGCATTCTCGGTATTTCATGAAAACTTATCCAAGCTTAACATGACAAATATTCATGTTTCAGTCTGTGGGAGCCTTATTAGATCATAAATCTAATCTCATGAATTTTTCAGTTATAACTGTATTTGTTTGCCTAGTTATAACTACATCTGTTTGCTGTATTAGTTGTAATATAATATGATCTGTTTGCTCTATTAGTTGTAATATAATATGTTTGCTCTATTAGTTGTAATATAATATGTTTGCTCTATTAGTTGTAACTGAATCTGTTTGTTATATTAGATGTAACTTTGCTTTTTTTTTATTTGCTCTATAAATAGAGTAGTCAATAACCATAATAGACAAGTGACAGTTATCTGATTAATGAAACAATCTGATTAATAAAACAATAAATGTGTCAAAAATTTGGAATCAAACATATATTTATTTTTGGAAAATCGGGCATACAGTTAAACATGTAAAGAACGAATGAGGGCATGTCTACTCCAGACAATTAGATCGAGTTCAGTAAAACATTATTCATTCACTTCGTACATTTGATTCATCAAGCATTTTCATTATTTCCCCCAACAGTCCTTCAAATCTTTAATCCGAAAACTCCACCCAAGTGCATGTCAAATCCAGAACACTTCTTAACATATAACCTATCCAGCACACACAAAGAATTAAGCACCAAAATGTCAGCCCTGCATTCACACTCCTAAACTACTCAAATAAAGGCAAAGGATAATGAAACACCAGCAACATTAGCATAAAATACAATAACAAAATGAAAACAGAACATTTCAACTTAAATTTTCAAAACAATTCTCCCATGTAAACTCAAATTCCATTCACCACCCAACAAACTGAAAATACAAACAGCAGAGAATAACATATGAGAGACAAATTCAACCAGAGAAGCACTTTCTAAAACATACATCAAGATACGCATTAATGCATTTCTCGCTTTAGTTGGATAGTTAGATGAAATTTTTTATTAAGTTTTTAACACCTATGAGGTCATTTCCATGTACCCACATGCTCCATTTCAGGTTCAAAAAAGCCGTAACAGATGGGAAATTGATATTTCCTACTATAGATGAACAAAAAATTCATGTACGTTATATGCTTTTGTGAATAGAACACGAAAGGGATTGAGAGAGAAAAAAGAACCTGGACCTCGCTTCTAGAGAATGGTTTGGTGCACGAGATTTCGTCGACCTCTGAGAGTACGGTCACAATTTGGAGGTGTGTTGCCAGAAAAAGTTTCAGCAGCTGCGCAGTGAAAATGGTTCTTCCTCGTTTGGATAAACTTTTCCTTTTATGCTAACAGATTAGTGCTCTCTCACTCCCAACCATACTCATATTTTTCTCACCCAAACAACTAGATTCAGAACTTATTTTTACCAATAATGTGATTGTTAAATAAATGATTTTTTATGATATAAAAAAAATAGTGAAATAGTAAGTGTTAACTACTTCTATAAATTTGTTGCATGTTAAAGAATCATTGTGCTTCTAAATTATCATTATTGTCTATCCAAATATTTCTATTCATGTACAGAAATAGATTTTGTATATTCCACTCCCAAAATTAGATTATTTTGATTAATAATGTTATAACTTTTTAAAAGTAAATAATTTAAGTGATAGTCATGTTTAACCATATGATTTATAATTTGAAAAGTTATAGTTAATCACTATTATATATATTGTTAATAAGGATACCATCACATCTTTATTTTTTTTTTTTAAAACCTATAATTTGTTTTCATATTATAGTTTATTTTTTATTTAATTATTATTTAACCATAATTACTTGTATTAGGTTTATTATATTATTCAATAATTTTGTTTTAGATTATATATTTATTTCGGATTGATTTATTTATAAATTTTCTCTATATTTATGTAAGATGGATATTTTCCAACAATCATTTATTGGTAATCAGATTCTCAATTTCCTAATTAGTCTTAAATGATGGGTATGAATCCTGTTTACCACTCTCATTCTCTTAATTTTTTAAACGATAAAATTTGCTTTAAGTTAAGTCGGAACCTTACCTACAACTACAAGTATATTTCAACTTTTTTATAATTATACTGAAGAGAAATAATAAAAAATAGAATTAATTTTTTTGAAAGCTAAAATAAAATAAGTTTTTACAAGTTAGAAATACAAAATTAAATAAACTATGTAAAAGAAATTTATAAAAAGTTAATTTAAATTTTTTCTTTTAAAAGAAATTTATGAAAATCATCATAAATATGGCCTAAACTTCATCATTCGAATACATATTGAATTAAGGTTAGGAATAGGTGGAAGTTGAATATTTTATTTAACCGAAGCAGAAGCTACATATATTTTACAAACGTAAATAAGTCATTTCCACGACAAACTTCATTGGGAAAGCATTAAAAAAATACCAGTAGTGACCTATCTATCTATATAAAATTGATACAAATTTCATCTTATAATATACTTTTATAAAGTTAAATAAGTATAAATTCATTTTAAAATGGGATTATAATATATTTTAATAGAGTTTGTTTCATATATAGTGCTAATATTAACCTGCTATCAAACCAGTGATAAGTATCTATTTTTACTCTATATAATAAAATAATGATAATATATAAATAGATATAAATCTTACCTAATTAGACAATGTCACAAAATAAAATGAGACGTAAATCTAAATTCATTTTCTAAGATAAAATCATAAATATTTCTAAAACATTTTTATCATCATGATATATTGATTGTTACATAAAATTAAAAAGCTTATAGTTGACGACATATCAGAAAAATAAACAAGGGAAAAAAAAGTAATTTTCCATTTATAATCATGGTTTAATTTAAACTACATCTGCTAAAAAAAATCGGTTAAACATTTTTAGGATGCATATGTACATGCGAACTTGTGTAATTAATCTAACCTCAGGGTTTAAAAATTTAAGTGCTACCCTGTTTTACCTGTAGCTTCTAAAAGCTGTACAATATTAAATTCTTTGCATTTCTCTTCACTTCTATCAGTAAAATCCAACCGATGCCGCTTAAGCAGCAATTTAGAGGAAATCAGACAACCACATGTATAGGTCTGAAAAGCCTCCAGCATTCCATGTTGCTGTAACTAAATTACACAATTGCCTCCAAAGTTTTCATCTAAACTTTCCTGTAGAAAAGAACATAAGCAGCAGGAGTCTTTATCATCTCCTCGTTAACAGATTCGACTCTGCTGTCATCAAAATCATACCATTTATCATAGCCATACTGCAAGAAAATAAAAACACTTGGATAAGCCTATTTATATAATGTGTAGAATAAAATAACCTTTGAAAAACAATGGCGAAAAAACACAAAAAAACTCATTGTATCAACTAAAATAAATCAATGTGATTAACAATGTCAGATAAAAACTAATTGTACTGCATGTGTAACTATAGACAAAGATTTATTTACTACATGAATATTATAAAGCTATATGAACAGCTTATGTGCTCTAACACACTCTGGTGGAGCGAACTTCTAAAAAGCTAAACTAAAAAAAATATTTCACCGTCTCAGGAAATCTGCCAAAGCTTTTCTACCACTCACTGGCCAAACCTATCATAAAATTGTTTGTCATTGTCCATTAAGGGAATACATGGGACCTGTTTGATTTGAAAAATGTTTTTGTTACATTATGTTACAAACACTTTGTTTGATGATTATAAATATTTGAACTAGAAATGGTGCAAACAGGAAATTTAGGGAATAATTAGTACATAAAAACAAACAAAAGTCTTCTCAAACCAACCAAGCTTAGTTCTTCTATGGATACATAGTTACACCCTAATATTGTAAAAAAGAAGAATTCAATCTAATGTTTCAACGGAGCTAGAGACATTACAAATTGTAAGGTACTTACTCGGACAAATGCTGTATAGTGGCCTCCTCCTAACCCTCCATAATGACAACTAATAGCATACAACACATAGCGGTTGGTAGATTGACTATTCCCATATGCTACATATGTTGATAAGTCCAGATTATTAATTGGGAAATCAACAAATGTTTCCAGCTTGTTCTTTAAGTATCGGCTGTATGAGAACCTCTTCAAATGAACAACAAGAATCTCCGGCAATCTCCAAAGATCTAGTTTTTTAGTTGCCTGCTGAGGTTTTTTGCAGGTAGGACAGTACCTTGTGTACACCAAATTGCAAGATTAAACATCAGAACGACTGTAATATACACCTTGCCTTCAGAATACAGGACATTGATTTTGATGAACATATAAAAACGTGATGCCAGTAGTATGGAAGATGTTATGTTCTCAAACATAAAAGAAGAAATCTCCAAAGATAAAATAACAGAAACGATATACTATATATCAACTAACCACATGTCTTCTGGTCCAAGAGGTTCCTCTTTCAAGAAGGCTTCAAGGCACTTGTAAATAGAAACTGATTCTTGTATTCTCTTGGCGAATAGCTGGGACTTGAAAACCTCGGGCAGTGAGTCAAGCAAAGATGTATTATACATTTTAAGCATCTTATCCGACCACAAGACAACTACCTCAGGCCCCTTTCTGGAAAATGTTGTGACTGTCAACGGTTCGTCCAATATTATCTTGACATTCTCCATTCCATGTAAGTAGAATTCAAAGTCAGTCGACAAATGTATGCCATCATCTGTTCCAATGATTGAGTCAGCATCATTTCCTATTGCGGAAGTAGTATCCCCCAATTCATCATCTTCAATTGGTCTTTCACTAATACCATCATTATTTTCATAATCATCCGATACATCTTTAGTGCGCATCAAAAATGGATGGATTAACTTCAGAAACTCCCTTTGAATATCATATCCACAAGAAATATTGGACAACCTTGTAACAAGGGGAATACCAAACAACCTGCTGTCAAACCTTTCCTTCCCAGAACTGTAATAGATACATGATAAAATAAATTTAGTGCACCAAATAAAAACACAAAGGTATTAATGTAAGCAAATTGAGAAACGACGGACAGAATAATTTCAAAAACCAGACTCACCTAACAAATACGCATGACATTTAACACCAAAATTTGCTAACGTAAGCATTTCAGAAACAAAAGCTATTGTAGAAGACCCGAAAAATGTGTATGCTCTACACTCAGGGCATATCAGCCCGACTCTTATAAACCAACCATTAGCATTCTTAGACAACTCGGTAGGTTGTTTGGGTATTTGCAAAAATTTATGACGACAAAGTCTAAAGATTTTCTAATCAAAATCTTGGAGTGGTGAGAAATGTGAAATTATTAAATGCTTGAAGGGGTCCCCACTAACATTTTAGGTTCTATAAATATAATAGATATGCATATAATTATTAATTTAAAATGTAAAAATTAGTTGTATCCTAACGAACTATTTACAGTTTTAGCTTTTTATTTTTTGAAATAAAAATTCATAATATTTTTTATTTTTATATATTGTATATCTTTGTAATTAACACACAAAATTCTATCAGTTTTTTTCAATTATCTTTACATATGTATATATAATTTTTAATTATCTATCATCATTTATCGACATTCTTTTATCTCCACCATTAAATTAAACTTCAATTGTTTTCTTCAAAATAAGTTATCAATAACAAATAATAGTGTTTCCCAATATTTAAATTGTTGATTTTTCATTAAAATAGAAATTTTATATTTAAATACATTTATTTAATATAACTTTATTTATAATATAGGTTATATATTAAAATTTTCATTATATAATAAAACATTCATTATTTTGTGATCCATTATATATCTATATATATTACCCCCAACTTCTAAACATTTCTGGATATGTCACTGCTTTAGGAGTATGTGCTCCCAATAATTGAGGTCATGCCGTGAGGCAAAAATATTCTATCATATCATGATGGCCATAGTGGGAACAGTATGTACTTCTGGTCCTAGGGTACATGATAGTTATTCATGACATACACAGAAGGACATTGCAGGGATGAAACAAATTACTTCTCTGTAAAGGATTGGAATGGAAGCATAAAGAAACTTACTTTTCCACCGAACGTTCATGGACAAAAACAGCCAAGGGAGTTGCTTCAGTATCCTTCTGCATTCGGTATGCAACAACTTTATCTTGATCTCTAATATCACCTAATGAATCAGAAAGATTCTCGAATGTTCGAATAATTTTATTCCTGTATATCTGTATAAAACTCCATAAAGTCATAATTTTAACAAGAATACAAACAAAAATGTTTGCAAAGCCTAATAAATTATAATTAAGACATCTCAAACATCGTTTTTATTTAATTTCTAAATTTTGCAACATACCTCAGCCACCAAGAGGGTTTCATCTTCTCTCAGAGAACAAGAAGTACTTAAAGCCCCAATAAGATCATTCACTGTTCCACAGTTAGGTACTGTTACTGTAATTGTAGAAGGCAATGTAATCCCGTCGGTGCTTATGACCGTCAAAGTCATGGTCCGTATCGTTGTAGAAGGTAAAGGCAGAGATAGATACATAAAAGGGTCAAATGTGATAGAAACCTTCTTGCAAATAGGGCAAACTAGTGTTGACCGAAACTGACCCTACAAGATAGGGGAACAAAGTATAGATTTGTTATAGCTTCCTATGAACTGTATTGCTTTTATTTCAGTATAAAACTAAAGACAAATTAGTTATAAATCTCATACTTAATGTGATTGTCAACCAGTCATTGAGTTCTGTGCCAACTAGTAGCCAGTTCACCATAACAATAACTTCTATAATGAAAATCCCCTTTTCAATAATAATCTCATTATCTGATTTGCAACAAATTAAAATATCTCTGAGATATCTATTTGATTGATTGCATCAAATTTCTGATGCGTCTCTGGTAAAAGAAACACAGGGGATACCGAAACCAAAATTACGTTAAAAATTTATAGAAGAGATTCTCACTTGGCACAAATCAACTACTATGGAGTCATTGCGAGCAAGGTGATTTCGCCAATACTCTTCTGCCACTTCTTCATCTGGACGACCGTCTGCATCCTTGACTTCATGATATGGCTTGCGTTTCACTCGATTAAGGTCTTCATGCAATCCATCCAACAAAAAAGCAAGAAGTTCCTGCATGCAGGAAACTTCAATGTTCTATAAAATTATTTCCTCTCATGTCAAAACAAAAGACAATTCATCAATGCTAGGAGATGCCCATGGAAACTACAACTGTTTTAACACATTTTTTCATTAATAAAAAATATAATAATATTACTACTACTACTATTATAGTAATAAATAAACAAAAATAATATACAATAATATTATTACTACTACTACTATTATAAGAAGAAAAAAATGAAGGTATACTTGAGAGTCATGCTGGCTATAACCACTAAACTGAGGAGCAAAATTAGCCAGTTTCATCTTGAACGTTCTTGGTGCAATGGGCATAGCTCTAGGAACCCACAGCTTTCTAAGCAAGTCTCCAAAAGCTAGGGCTAGTTCTCCCTGAAACAATCTCACAGAAAGAAAGAGAAAAATAAACAACGTAAATTAACTAAAATATTGCAAGAAAATTATGTTTACAAATGAGACTACGACTTAAAAACAGAACATAAACAGCTTACATTCATTCCCAACGGATTTTCATAATTAATCTCTTTATGATAATCTCCAAGGAAAAAATCAACGAGCTTTGGGGTGTGAGCCAGACATTGAATAGCACTATTCATAAAACATGTATTTCCAAGATTTTGTAATCCTGTCAAGCCCAAAGATCGAATTGCTCTACAACTACTACCTCGAAAATAGTTGGCTGTTATGCAGGGGGGCACATTGTCAGTGCTTCCATTCATTGAAACAGAACCACTGCGTGAACATTCTATCTGAGACTTATCGAAAATCATCCCATTGCCCCCCATAGAATCTGGAAGTCCATGTACTTGTAACTCCAAAGCAACCTGAATAGACATGAAGCAGCTGAAATGCTATAAACAGACAGAATATCCGTAACTGGTACTTTCAAACTTCATAACTAAACAATAGAATATATAGATTAAAAACAAATGTGAATAAAATTTGAATTTATCAAGTACATAAAGATTGATTTCAATATTCCCCAATTGGTTATCAAACATTTATTTCCTTGCTAGACCACAGCAAAATTGAAATTTCTTTAACAAACTTCTATCAAAAGAATACACGGAAGAAAAAAGATGGACCACCAACTACCTCTTTTACAGATTGACCAGAAGAATCATTTGGCAATCTTGATTTGTCATTCACAAAAAACTGTGTCGTCTGCCCTGAAAAGTCCCAAATATGCACCTGCAACATCAATAAAATAGAGTTATATAATACCATATATCATATAAAAAACTATAAAACAATAAAATCAATAGATGACTAACTCACGGGGATATATGCAGAATTGAAAATGTCACATGCTTTCTCATAGAAGTCAGCCACATTTTCCTGAAATCATGCCACCTATTATCAATTACTGATTGTAAAAATCTACTTTAAATAAAATAGAAAATACAATTCAAACAGAAGGAAAGTCATTAATTAAACCTTTTGGCTTATTTTTGCCACCAGTGAACTGGTTTCCCATGAAACAAATATCTTAATTTGCAAGGGGAACAATTCAGGCAAACAATCCTCTGCATTGGAGAGGCTTCCAACATCTTTCGCTGCATTATTAAAATCATTATACCTACAAAAAGAGTGAGATAAACGATGAACCAATTTTATGCATCTTTATGTCATATGTTCTTGTAAGAACCATCTAGAAATGTTTTCTAGCTTGAAATGGAAATAATCTAGCGGAAGAACATTATTCAGTAGAAGACTTATAATATTGTTCACTGCTGTAAAATCATTTTGCCAGCGGAAAAGCAGCAACAAAATACATATCAATGTTGAATTTCTATAATTACGCATAGAATGATCCAGAAAAGTGAATTGTGGCAACACAGACACAATGAGAGGGAAGGGGCCAGAATAAATGGCATAAAAGGACGTAGCTTCCCATTCTTAATACAACCAGATGGCTGGTGCATTTAGTGTCACTCTGGCACTAAAGAAAGACAAGCACACGAAGTGGGATACTCCTAACAAACAGGGTACCTTATTGCTCCACAACTCATTAACTGCACCCACAACAGGTTGTATTAGAAGAACATTTATAAGCATCACCGTCTGATCTTTAAATAATTATCCACCACTTGAATTTTTCAGGCTCTTAGTATTTGCTTACCAGCTTCAGAAGCAAGAGCAGGTGAAGGATGTGATTGTGAACTATTATGTCTTTGCAGCTCCTAGACTTGACTTAATATCAGACAGGCCTGATGTTATTTCAACTAAGGTCTCTAATGAAACCTTAATATAGTGGGTACAGCCTGGGAATACACATTTTGGCCTTATGGATGGAGACTGCATCTTAGAGCTGAAATTGCAATAATATGAGAATGGTGGCACAGTCACACCAACACCCCGATGGACTTCCTCAATAATACCACACACAGACAATTATCTAGACTATTCCATTAGCCAACTTCCAATCCAAAAAACGAATGAATAAGCAAATAGTACAAAAATAGACACCATGCCTAAAACACACACACAAAAAACACAATCCCTATAAACACATCAAAACATCGCTTAATCTTAATAAAAACAGCACCTCCAAGTAAAAACCGCACCATTACGGTAACTCACCGTTTGAGTGTTCGCAACCAAACTCCCTCGGGAACCAACGCATACTGACGACTAGAAACCCCAATCTTGTGACGCTCCTCCTCCTTCCTCAGATGAAGCAAAATCTCGGAGTCGGAATCGGAATTACAACTCACCGTATAAAGCACACCCTCTCTCCGATCAGCTTCACCTTCCGCTTCCACCAACCACCTTCACTCCGCCAAAACAACAAGATCAAATTCCCACAGGAAAGAACAAAATACATTCCAATGCAAGCAATTGAGAGAATCCGAAAGACATTTTTGGTCCATGAAACAAAAAATGAAAGGAATTATTGAGTGCGGGTGGTACCTGTAGGGGAGGAGGTAGACCCTCTCGTGGGCGAAATCGTGGTCGTGGTCGTGGAGGAAGCGGCGGTGGGAACGGTAAGGGGAGGAATCGAAGTCGTCGGAAAGGTAGTCGGAGAAGAAGTTGTCCATAGCGAGGAAAGGTAGGGTTTGGTAGAGTAGGAAGCGAACGAGAGACTTGCAGAGATGATGGAGAGTGGAGAGAGAAACAAGAGCGAGAAAACGGGTCGGTTTCGGAAACAACCAGCGCAAACGGAGCCTCTCGGAAAAACGGGTCATAGAATTGCGCTCCCTTTAACTCCTTTGCGGTCCCTCAAACTCACCATTATCACGTTTTAAAACAACAATCACACAATTCTAATTTTTCGCCCTCCCAAACAAAAATAAAATTAATCTTAATATTAATTGATAAATCCATTAATCTGTTAAGATTTTTTACGGGAAGATAAAAGAAGAGTGAAACACACTATATTCAACTCAAGCTCAAAACGGTTGTTACACTTTTAAATAAAATAAAAATATTGCATTTACATCTCAACTATTTTAATTTGAAATTTCAAAAGTAGTGCAGTTTTCTGTTAACATATTTAAAGATTAAATTGATATAAAGAATAATATTTATTAATTATTTGTGTACTTAAAACTGAATGAACCACATAATTGATGTAAAAGTCGACTAAACAAATAAATTGATTACAATAATAAAAAAAATAAAGAGATACGCGATAATGATATATTATAAATCTGATAAACAAGTAATATTGTTTCAGTTAATATGATTTATAAATAAATAATCAAGTATTAACACTATAAATAAATATTGTATAAAATATATTTTTATTAATATATTATTTATTTTAGTATATAATAGTCATTTAATGGTCGGATAATTTTACAGTAAATAAAAAAAAATGAAAGAGGAGAGACTGAGAAAAGAGAAACTAAGTAATATTTTATATTTCCTTTTATATGTAACCACACTTAAGTTAAGTTAATAGTACCTTTTATTGACTTTTTTTATACAAGAGAAATAAAATAAAATAAAAATCTAAATAAGCAATAATTCATTATCCAACACTTCATTAAAAAAAAAATTAGGACGACTTATTTTGACTCCAATTCTAATTAGTTAAAATGTGTATGATAAAATTTATCTATTTTAAAAACTTATTATTTTTCTTCTTTTAACGTCATAGTTTTTTTATTAGTGATTGTATATGCATGCAATCCTATTTTTGAGTCTCTCATTGGTAGACTTTGTCCTTAAGGTAGTGTTTGCTTCTGCAGATGGTTTTCGAGCATGGATGGGCGAGCGAGTTAGACACGTGTTTGGTTCCAGTGAGTTGAGGGTGGGTGTGAGGATGGGCGAGCGAATAACATGAATATTGGTTTCTTCTCATATATGCGAGGATTAGCAGTGATGGAAAGTAAAATCAACGTTATTTTACATAGATATCCTCAATGTTATTATGTTTTTATGGTTTAAGAAGAACAATTTTGTCAAAAAAAAAAATAGAATCGATTTTTTTTTCGGTGTAAACGCAATGAAAATCGATTTTACATTTTGAGTATAATCGATTCTATTTCATATTGTTTTTTTTGGAGAATCGATTTTAGGCCCAACTATATTTTATTTCAACCAGAATCGATTCTTGGACACTTTGGAGAAGGAAGAATCGATTTGGTATCTTCTCTCACACCATCAATTTCAATTCACTTCCCATTACGTAGTAGTGCAGCTTCTTCTTCCATACAAAAACTAAATCATAGGTAATAAATCCTAACAATTTTATTTTATAAATATATTTATATATTAAAATAATTTTAAAATATATTGACTTCTTTATAATAATAATAATCATTATTACTATTATTATATATAAATATATAGAAATTATTTTTATTAGTATTATCATTATTAATATTATATATACAATATACAAAATTAATATATTAAATATTATATTAACAAATATATTTAATTATACTATTAATAATAACATATAATTATATATAATAAATTTACATAAATACTTATCATTTAA
>Ga0123342_1000597_pt1 | contig 57636 bp, 29 predicted proteins | sample Turbeawhitnodule_FD_89960 | JGI IMG/M metagenome (GOLD analysis project Ga0123342, IMG submission 89960) | Root nodule microbial communities of legume samples collected from Mexico - Turtle bean Mexico white nodule | ecosystem: Host-associated > Plants > Roots > Nodule | place: Mexico: Nepantla... | reverse complement strand
TCCACGTCGAACTACCTCAAATGCTTGTAGAACGAATTCATTTTGCAGCTCTTCATTGGACGCAGATAAGTCCACAATAACTTGTTCATGCACACAACAAATACCAACATAAATGAAAAAAAAATTAAGTATTCTACATTTAATAAAAATGTCAATGTATTCCACAAACCACATTTTGTTGCAGCCTAGATGCAATTTCAATGTCACCCAACCTAACATCCATCCAATGTGTGATACGAGGATATCTATTTCCAATCCTCAACACTTGGTGCTTGTAAGAGAACAAATGTTCAAGAGCCTATATCTACACAATTCATGTCATAAATTAATGTCAGTAACCACAAAATGGATGGGAAGTCATTACACATACGAACTAAATATTTTAAATTACCTGCATCAAGTAGACACAACCACCAACATAGATATATATAGCATTTGTTTTCATCTTAAATCATTTTCACAGATACATCACTATGTTTGAAAAAACTCCTCCTCTTACAATTGTTTTCTATTTTTGTTGAGTAAAATTTGTAACTCTAAGACCTATACTTAAAGAAACATCTAACACGATAAATGGAACAACTCTAAAGCTCACTACAAAATTGTGACTCCTCTCCACCTACCTAGTACATAACTCCCTTAAAAGGCAACGAACACTCACTTCCTATTCCCATAAAAAGTTCCCGGAATCTGTGCAGGAAGTGTAATGTCGGTCACCACATATTCCTACTAAGGTAACCACATACTGTCACCCTCTAAATTGAGTGGATTTTTGTGGTCACTTCACAGTGTCCTACTCTCATGGCCTCTAAGGAACTCATTTAACCTACTTTCTCCCCACCTCATGCCCCTCCCCAATCAACACGAACACTCACTTCCTATTTCCATAAAAAGTTTCCATGGGTCTGTGCAGGAAGTGTAATGTGGGTCACTACATATTCCTACTAGGGTCACCAAATACTGTCACTCTATAAGTTGAGTGAATTTTTGTGCTCACTTCACACTGTCTTACTCTCTTGCCCTCTAAGGAACTCATTTAACCCACTTTCTCCCCACCTCTTGCCCCATGCCCCTCCCCAACTAAGACGAACACTCACTTTCCATTTCCATAAAAAGTTTCTATGGGTCTGTGCAGGAAGTGTAATGTGGGTCACCACATACTATCACCCTCTAAAAATCTTATTTAACTCACTTTCTCCCTAAATAATGCCCCACCCCAACCAGAATAGCTTCAGAAAATGTCTTTTTTGGAGAAAATAAATACTAAAAAAGCATACATACTTACACAAACTAAGTAAACGCAAATATATAATTTTAACAATAGATTCCACACAAAAAAGTCATGCTCCATAAAAAACCAAATAATAAACTCAAACAACAATGACCACAACATATTTAAACACAAATCACCCAATACAAAAGCACACAACATAAATGTTTCACTTAATGAAGAAATGAATAGAAAATGTATTACCTTTGGTCACCAAACCCTGAACCCACGTTGGAAGAGAAGCTGGACGAGCAACCTTGAGAAGAAGGTGGAAGACGACGAAAAATATCACTTGCAGCAAGAATGTCAACGAGAATGTCAAGGAGAATGAAGGATTGCAGCAATGAAGGACAATGCGCACGACATTTGCACGAGAATGAAGGACATTGTGCATGACACTTGCATGAGAATGAAGGAACGTGAACGAGAATGAAGGAAGAGAAGAAGGCGCCCCAATATCTTAAACCATAATTTTTCCCCTTTCTGACCCTTAAAGAAAATTTTTAATCTATTAAACGCATGCCCCCACAAATTCAATAAAATAATATTAACTTTATGACGTCACAGTTGTATGCTGGAGCAACTGCGATACCAGTTGTTCAACCATCATTTTCCTTATAGTAATTAGCTATGTCACTAAAACCATACTTTAAGAGTAATAATAATCCATTAATGATACCATAATTGGCTGATTGTTTTCAAAAGTTATGGTACTGCTAAAGTCCCTATCTAGTCTATACATATATGAATTCTCCATTATAACTGGTTTTTGACACAATTTTTTTTTATTTTATATTTATCAATATCTTATTTTTTATTAATTTATTTTGGTTGTTTTGACATTTTATTATTATCTTGAACATTCCTATTTTTTCCTTTTTTTTGTATTCACTTTTTTTTTTAATTATATTATCTAAAAATTAAATGTAACTTTCTTCAAAACTTCCACTCCCCTTCTTAATCCCCTTTATCTTTCTCCACTCTTCTAATAATCAATTCTACTGTTAATTAACCAAAATAAATCACTCACAATATACTAGTGTTGCATTCATTCTTCTTATATTATTAGGTAAATTCCTACACCTTAGAACCTATGATATGCATCCATTTTTTTTTTAAAATTACCATTCATTTCATTAAAAAAAATACATTTATAAAAAAAAAATTCAAAATAGAATTAAAAAAATGATAAAAAAAAATATATTATATATTATAGTTCTTTTTAATAAACAGAAATACACATAAATTTACGATGAATTAAAATATTACAATATAAATTTATAGTTGATTTTAATAAATACAAGTACACATGATAATGACAAAACTAAAAAATACAAAGATAAAAAATATATATATATATATATATATATATATATAAATACACATAAGTTTACGATAATATTAAAATATTACAATATAAATTTATAATTCATTTTAATAAATACAAATACAAATGATAATAATAAAACTAAAAAATACAGATATAGTTTAATATTTAAAAAATACAACAGATGAATTAGAATGTTTGAGTATAAATTTATACTTCGTTTTAATAAATATAAATACATATATAATAATAAAAAATAAAAAATACATACGTAATAATGACAGAAATAAAAAATGTAAATACATAATAAAAAAAATAAAGATACATATTAATAATAAAAATAAAAAATACAGATACACAATAATAGAGATAAAAATTGGATACATAATAATAATAAAAAAAATACAAATACACATTAATAATAAAAATAAAAAAATGCATATACAAAATATATGCATCTATTTTCCCACTAGTATATAAAAGAAAGGATAATAGATCTTTATTGTACATTTTAAAATAGTAATAACAAACACCAAAATAAAATCCTCTAAAATATAAATGATATTGAATATGTTGTCAAAAACAGGAAAAAAAATTATAAATATAATAAAAATTATATTACCTTTACATTAAAATTATAAAAACATAATAAATTCTTTTTTAAAAAATTCAACAAATAAATACTAATACTAATAATAAATTAATACTTCAATTAAAGTCACGTATTACTACACTACTAAGTTAATAAATTTAATCATATTTTATAACTAATTTTATATTTAAATAATATTTTCTCATAAATATAACATCTAATATATTTGTAAGACGATTATAATTAACAGTATTAATTATTTTTATATTGCTAATTCATAATAATTAAATCAATCACCTTTTGTTATTACAATTTCTTCAATTCTTTATATATTTAATTTTTTTAATTAAAAAAAATAGAAAAAAATATAACTTTACTAAAACATAAAGATAACAACTACTTAATTGAAAACTTCGTAGAAAAGGTAAAACAATATTCATTTTAAAACTAAAAATGTGTCCAATTCCCCATTATCTTAATGTTTTTTTAATTATTTATCCACACGAATTGCTACTTCCTCTACCCCCAATGATTTTGAACTTACACCAATGAATTTCTAAAACTCCAGAATTAGAAATCCAAAATTGAAAAATATATTTCGAAAACGAAATCTAGAATAGATTTTGTACGTTATGGAAATGAAACTTCAAAATAGAAATGGGAAATTGAAAAACAAAAAATCTGACTCTGAAAAGGTAAATTCATAATACAAATAATACATTTCAGAAGATTCCACAAAACAAAATCCAGAAACAGACTATTCTGAAAAACTGTTTCGAAAACCCAAATTTAGAAATGTATTCGAGAATACATTGACTTGCAACCATACACTTAATTTAAAAACTAAAGAGATCATTTCACGTCAATGATAGGGTGGATGCAGGAAGCAATTGCCCATATGATGATGTGAGTCTACTGAAGCAGATGAATGACAAAAAAGTGGATGAAAATGTCAAAGTGAATTCAAGTGAGTTGAAGAAAACTTAACCCTTCAACCGAGCTAGCATTCTGGATTTTGGATTTTCATCCCAAAGCAAATCATCATTCACCAATGAAGAACACGGGTCACTCATGGTTCCCTCCCCGGTACTAGGGCATCAACAGTAAATAGATGGTTAAAATATGGCAAACAAGAATAAAGTTATACAAGTAGCGTGTTATACAAGGTGAATGGAGTGTACAACCCAACAAAAGAATAGCAATCCACCACATCAATTATTCTGTTCTTCAATTTAGTTTTCCAGTTGTCTACAAAGTTTTCAATGGTCTATCAAGGCCGTTTCGGTCTCCGATAGGGGGGCTGCAATGCAACAACAAATTCCAAACTCAATTAACCAACGTGAGAGGTTCAATGGACTAGGTAAGTTTAGAAACTTGTGGTAATAATGCTTGAAGGGGGCACAAGTACAATTTCCTCTCTCTACCCCAAAAAACAAACAAAATTTAAATATATTTTAGGCTTTGCTTATTAAAAAGAATATGTATCAATTCTACAAGTATGCAAATGTAATTTCTTCTGTAAAAGATGGAAAAAGGACAACCTTTTCGAAGGAGGAAAAATAAAGAAAAAAAAAATCAGTCCTCCCTCACCATACCCAGAAAAGCATTAAAAAAATCAGATGATAAGAATCGAAGAAGTGTGTCCAAAAATTCATCATACCTAGCAAGTCTTCAAATGAATCTGTCAAAAGTGATGAATCCATTAACAGGGGTGGTGAGAAGACTTGATCCTGTGCGTCCTCAAAGTCAAAAATTGACCGTTGAGCATCAGATGTTGCATTTGAACCAGATGTTACATTTGAACCAGTATACGAGAGAAACCCATTTACATTGTCATAATCAGAGAGTCTTTCCAAATCATTCAGCATATCTGGAAGTTCATCAAACTTACTCACCCCATACCCACCGGATACATGACTCTCAAGCAAGGAATCATCCATTTGTGATACAAATAATCTTTTGCTCCTCAATGAAGCTCCCCTTTTTTCAGCTTCTAAATGAGAAAAGCCGGTTTCTGAAAAAGGGACAAAGAAGTGCTCTGAACTTCCATCAGATTGACTATCCCGTGATGAATCTGAATTACATGACCGCAATGACAGCGCAGCTTCTCTTACCGACCTCTTCAAATTCTGGACAAAAGAACTGTCACTATCTACAAAACAAAGCCATTATCAGCAATTTTTTCCTAACAAAACGATGAAATGCCCTTGAAAAAAATATCATAAGCTTCAATAAAAACTTAAGCTAATAGGTGATCCCAGCCCAAGAATGATTGTATATCTCTAACATAACAGCTCACGCAAGAGTTCTATAAAAATAAGTATAGATGGTGAACAAACTCACTTTCCTTTGTGCTGAAGCTTAATTAATTACAAAGAATGGGGATCATGGAGCCAAGGGTTGAATTCCGAACCACTTGGTCAGGCTTTTGATACGATGTTAAGGACCTAGTCTCCTAAAAGCATAAATTGGATGGAGGCTCAAGGATGTTTTATGACAAACATTTAGACAGAACTCTTAAGACGACAAAACATACCTTCAGCTGAACTCGCTACTTCATTATTTGAAGGAGGATCCAGAGATTTGCTGTCTGAGAGATTCTCCGTTTGGCTGGTTTGAGGAGCATTACTCTGGCGCCTTTGGACATTTCCAGCTTTTCCAGAAGATGGGGTCAAGCTAAACAATTGAGGAAGCTTTAAAGTGGGAGGACTAACAGAAACCTTGTCAAGCTGAATAGTAGATAATCTTGATGTCACCTCACTAGCATCATCAATGCTATTGTCCTAAACAATATAAAGTGATACCGAAAGAACAGGGGCAAAATCAGACATGGTATTGTGAAGGGATTAAACCAACAATCACATTATACTAAAATAGAAGAATACCATCCTCCCACTACTCTGTGACTGGATAGGTGACGTTGACCGACCATTGTGTCTGCTCATTGGAGGTAGATTTGAGGCTATACAGTTAACCTTTTCTGTACACTCTGATATTGACTTCTGTATGGTTGGAGCAACATCCTTGAGTTGGTTGATAAGCACCTGCAAATTAAACATGCAACAGTGTGAAATTCCTAGGAAAGAATCTTCTAGTATAGGAACAACATTTACAGGTCAACTATATACAAGATACTCAACTCCTACTGCAAAAGATATGAAGAGATAGAGCAAAGTTGGCTCAAAATATACATCAATGTTTAAGTGTAAAACCAGCAGCTAACTGAAAGGGAATGCAATTCCACCATGGCCAGTGCTATAGACTGAATAATAAAGCTAACTGTATTTTACTCATCTACTAGCATCAATACATAAGCCACAACCCAGCAATAATCATGTACAAGAAGCTGTCAGCAAACAAGGAAAATAAAGGGTCTGTTTGTATCTTAAAGATACAGTCCACCAACTAAAAAATGTAAAGAGTTTATATATAAATCTAATCCCTTTTTCTACTTTTATAAGCAATACATCCCCAAGCAAAGTAAATTTTCCAGTAAATATATATAACTTTATGCACAATAATAGTCCCAAAAAGGTCAATTAACTAAGTAGTATAAAAAATATTAAGGACATGGACATCATTTCTCCTTCTCCATAGCATCAAGTTGGTATAAAAGCATTATCACAAGCAATTGATAATTAAAATGAAACTGCATTAGAAAGAATTTCAAGCTTGTAGAATCTAGCTGATGATTTAATGCATTACCTGGAAGCTAGCTAAATGTTGCTGATGCTCTGCAAGGGTTGCTGCTAAAGACTCAGCATGGCCACTTGAACCCTCTTCCTGTCCACTGCGCAATATATCTGGACCCTCTCCATCATTCGCTTTTGCCTACAGATCACAGTATGCTTTAGATGTTTTTCTAAGCAATAAATAAGAGAGTAACAAAATATGACATGAATTAACTTACTACTAGTCATTGTTATTCTCAACTGAATAAAAAAGAAAATAATCATGATCCAGAGAAAGGACAATTAAAAATTATTTAATTACAACAATAAGTAATAATCACCAGTTATTTGGAGCAACAAAGTTTGATTATTTTAATTTTCAAAGTTTGGACAATAAAAGCAACAACTGTATTATTAGAAACACATTACAAAAGCTTGGGACAAATTATTAACAAGACAGCAATGTTAAGAAAATAACCTTTATCATGATTATAGAGGTCTATATTTTTCCCAAGGTATTTATTCAATGTTATAATAATAGAAATAAGGCACATACATTTCATAATCATCCACAATTAGGACATTCCAGGTCGACAAAAATGCAGAAGACATTACCAAGTCTCAAACATTTGTCAAGTTTGATTTGTAAGGGTTGTCAATTAGATAAACATATTCGCCAATCTTTTCGTGATAGTTTATTAAACAAGTTTTGTTTCCTTTCTCTTTAGTTCACTTTGATTTTTTGGGTATTTCTCCTATTGCTACTCCTTCTGGTTTCAAAAAATTGTTACCTTCACTTATGACTATTCTAGATATACTTCGACTTGGTTGATGAAAATTTATCTTATGAAATCAAAACACAATTTGGTAGATCCATGCATGTTCTTCGTAGTGACAATACAATAAATATTTATCTAACCAATTCCTGCAGTTCATGGTCTCCAATGATATTCTTCATCAAACTTGGAGTCTCCATACTCCTCAACAAAATGAAGTTGAACATAAAAACATATATCTTTTGAAACTACTCATCATACACTTCTTCACATTCATGCTCCTCATCGTTTTTGGGATGTTGTCCTAACATGTTATCTCATTAACAAGATACCATCACCAGTCCTTAGTGCTCAAGTACCTCACCTCACTCTGTCTTTTTTTCTCATTTCCATCTGCACATTCTTCCGCCACATGTTTTTAGTACCACTTGTTTTGTACATAACCTCACACCTATTCGAGCATAAACTTTCTCCTTAATTGATCAAATGTCTTCCTAGATATCATCGGTCTCAAAAAGGGTATCAATGTTTTTTCCCTGATTTTAATCAGTATTTTGTGTTTGTTGATGTCTCTTTTTCAAGGTACCACATATTTTGTACATAACCCAAGTGCAGATAAACTTTCTCCACCGTCGTTCAAATAAGTCTTCCTGGATATCATCATTCTCAAAAAGGGTATTAATGGTTTTCTCCTAATCTTAATCATTATTTTGTGTTTGTTGATGTCTCTTTGAGTTTGTCCCATATTACACACTTGTTCCTTCCTATGAAGACATTTGCACTCATTTCCCCACCGCTATCAATCTTCTTTCATCACCACCAAATGACTCTACCAAGCCTCAAGATGCTTCTCCAGAACCTCTTTAGGCATATTAATGCAATCCACGCCCTATTAACATTCTAGTGAGACCCATCTTCGACAAATAATGATATAGTGAAGGTCTTCTCAAAATGCTTAATCCTTCTTAGACACTATCTCTTGTTTGTACTGGATTTGGTCTTCTCTAAAAAAATGATTAGCCTATTCCTACTTAAAAAGATACATGTTCTACCCACAACCCTTTCTCCTACTATACTAACTCAAGTTATCAACAATTTCCCACCATAAATTATACTTGCTTGTCCTCGTTGTCTTTTGTTCCTATTTATAAGCCTCTAGGTAAAGTTTTATCTCACCAGAGTGCTGACAAACAATGATTGATGTGTGCCATTCAAAGTAGTGGTACCAAGGAGCTAGTTCCCCTTCCAGCTGACAAATCAATTGCTAGGTGTCAGTGGTTGTAAACTTTTAAAGAAGGACTTGATGGTAAAAGATTGTTATAATTATAAAGCTCACCTACTTGACAAAGGATACACACAAAGGAGAGTCATATTCTAACCATGGTAGACACATACAATTAGCTGGTAAGCTAAATTACCTCACTATTACTAGTCTTGAGATTGCTTTTGCAATCGCTTAGTAAGTCAATTATTAAACCCCCCATGTCAAGATCATTGGTATGCAGCCACACAAATTCTAGAGCATATTAAGAATGCTTATGCCAAAGGCTTTATTAATTTATTTATTTATGAAGATAAAGGAAATACTCAAATTGTTAAGTATTCTGAGAGTGACTGGACAGGCTCACCAAGAGATAGACACTCCACTTCAAGGTAGTGAGTTCTTGTTGGGGATAATTTAATATCGTGGAAAAGCAAGAAATAAATCTTGTGACAAGATCAAGTGAAGAAGCATAATATAGAACAATGGCATTAGTCACTTGTGAGCTTATATGGCTAAGGAAACACCTCAAAAAGCTTAAACTTGAAGATAACTTTATGAATGCACCTTATATGTGTATAACACATTACCTCTAATCCTGACTTTCATGAGTCAAAACATTGTCTTTCAACATCGTCTCCTTCCCATTAAGTTTGAAACTTTTGTATGGCCACTTCTTTTGCAATACAAGCACCAACACTCCTCTTTCTTAATACTCAAAGAATCTCTAACTTTTGGAATCTTGTCAGATGTCATGGCAATGCTTCCAATGGGTTTCTCGTTCATCATAACCATCCTCCTATTCTCTAAACCACATACAATGAAGAAAGACTCTGAAAGTGATGGAAGTGTCTCCTTCCCAATAATATGAGCTTGAATAGGATCATATTCATGATTGCGTCCAGAAAAAAACTTAAAAATTCTTAACCTTTGAGTAGCTTGTGCAACAAGAGCAACATGAATATTATTTTCCAATTTTAGATTCTAGTGTTGCTCGAGTTCTATCCACAATCCGTTTAGATTTTTGAAGTAAATAATCACCGAGAGATAATCTTGTTTGGCACCAAAGACTCTACTTTCCAACTCATGAATGGTACAAATATCCTATTTAATAGTATCTAACGAAGATTCTCCCATATCTGCTGAGTGGTGGAAAAGAATACATAGTTAATAGTTAATCTTTGGTATCATGGTACCCCACAACCATGTCATAATGAGAGAGTCCTCATTATCCCATGTCTCAAACTAAAGATCCTAGTTAGTGGGAGCATTCCTTCAATATGAAGCAACCTCTTTTGAACCTTCAACGTCCTTCGAATAAATTGTGACAACACAAGATAATTTTGACCATTGCGTCGATTAGATGTTGGTAATGCAGGAAGATCATTAGATGTCAAGGGCACTAAAATGATATCAAGGTTGTTAGGTGCTCCCGAAAGTTTCTTCTTCGACCATCGTCAATTACATGCACACAAAAGGGCAAATAGAAGGTTGGGTTTGGCTAGGGTTCAGCCTCAACAGTTGCACCTACTCTAAAACAAAGAGGATAGGTCAATGAGTCTAGCAATGGTGGTTTCGTCAAGTTCCGACATTAGTAGGGCGACATGTGGCTTACACATGCTACAAATGCTAATGCACAATGGCGTGTGTGATAGCGATCTAGGGTTTGGGTGTTTCAGGGATAGGCCAATTAAGGGTCATCGATTCACCTGGTATGGTTACTGAAAAAGAAACTCCAACAATAAATAGTGATGGAATGAAACGAACGGGCTGCAATGAAGACAACTGAAAAATGAGAAAAGCACAAAAGCAAGGCCCCCATGATGGGAAAATATTTATACCAACTTAAAGAGGAGAGAAATAATCTTAATATTGTGATAATAACCTAAATGTACAAGGTCCCTATTTATACAGCTATGACAATAAATTCCTTCTCCAAATCATGGATTTCAATCTTTCCTGATTATGCTAATTATACTAATGTACTAACTACCAATAATAGGGAACAAAACAAGGAAACAAAATTATTTTTTTATAATATTTACATCAACGCTTCCTATCTCACAATATTTGCATCTCATTATGAACCCAAAACATATCAACATATTCAGATTTTAACTGATAATAAAAAGAAAACAAAAATAACACAACTATGAAGTGCTTGATTATATTATGATATCCATCTTACAAGTACTTTTTTATTGTGTTCTATGCTAAAAAGATTCAAATTTACAAATGATTCCCTATTTATAACAGCAGTTTATTAAACCATTTTTTAACCCATATCACTAATAAACATACAAGTGTTTATTATTACACATACAGCTATAATAGGCAAAATATGACCAGGTACTTCAAACTTGACATCAAAACCTCGACCTCTTTTCTCCAAATGGATCAAAAAATGAAGAAAAGAAAACAAGAGAACAAAAGGGATAAAAATAATTGTCATCCACTAAGTTAAAATGATACACAAAGCAGCAAAGAGGATCCCTGATTCCTTGCCTCAAAGCATGCAAGACATGTGTTCTTCAGACTAACCAGCAGATGACTCTAGTAGCCATCAATTTAGTAAAGAACAGTAGCTCATTTTATTTCACTCCCTTTTTTTCTCACATTCATTCAACAGCTTCAGATTTTAAGGATCATTTAGGTGACATCTGAGCAAAAATAATACACTGGAGAGCGAACATTGACAGTCTAGCTCAATGCAGAATCTTTTGGGGATAAACAATGAGGCTTTATTGATTCTTTTCTTTATTCAGATTAAGAAAAATCATCTCAGTTGCAGGGCTCAGATTTGGCTTCAACAAGAGAATATCAGAGGCTATCCTATCAAGCTTGAAAGAAAGGAAATATAAGAACATACCAGATGAAGTGATTGTTTGTGGATACGCTGCAAGGCATGGGTCCATCGCCGTATAACCTCTGCTACATCAACAGTTGGGTGGACTCTTCCAGTTCTATCATCCACTCTTGCTAAAGTCTCATTGCTAAAATGTGATCCATCATTCTCTTCTTTGTTATCAATCGAAGGCAAATCCCCAGACTGACCAGATAATACATCTGAATAAGGAGCTTGAGAACTCTGATCCATTGCTGCCAGCAAAGATGATCCGGATATTCGATACCTGAAATTCTTGTATCAAAAGGTAAGCTGGTAAATTTGGTAAACATGTATTTTGAAAGGCAAGGCAGACTACATCACAACATTACCTGTGTTCTCGATGAGCTATCAGGTCCTCAATAGGACCAGATGCAAGAACTTCATGTTGACCTGTATCAAAAGCTCAAAATCATCATATGTACTCTTTTTTTATAAAACAGTTAAAAATGATATAAAAACGAGGATTCTAGGCCGTGGAGCGACAAAGCAAGGAACCTTAATATCATAATTGAAAGGATACTAATACCAATGGTTTATCATCAGCACTCATCATTGAAAACGTAATGGGCATATCAGAAATGATAAAGTAAAAATAAAAACTTCAAAAATTTACAATTTTGTATACCTAAACTACGAAAATGGCATAATCATGTTAGACTACACTGAGAAGAGCAAAAGCTTACTATCACCCCATTCATAAATACAGAAATACAATTGTAAAGATATAATGCAAGAAATCAAACTCACTACAATAACATGATCCATTAGACATGGAAAGTGCAAGAGCAATATTAATAAATGCACTTACTTTTACGGGCTAATAAAGACTCCCATAGACGAGTGGCCTTTGAAACTAAATGGGAATTCTGACTTGAACTGGAGACCAGATCGTCCCAGAGCTCTCCTTCCAACTTCACTTTATTCCTTAAGTCATGCAGTTTTTCCAATTCTTGTTGCAAATAAGCCTGAATTCAGATTTTATATTATAATTGCATAAGTGATAAATACATAGAATACTCCTGATGGGAGAGATATTATAATTGCATAAGTGACAAATACATAAGGAATATTCCTGATAGGAGAGAGGACATGAACTATATACACAATACACAACATATGCAAGATGTATTTGGTAGAAAGCCTTCAGTGATCGGTATACCTCTTCAGCACATAAGCCTCGAAATTCAGCTGTCATTTCATGAGCCAAATTTGACCACATAGCCTGTCGTTGTACAGCCATCTCTGCATTCTTAAGAAACTTTCTTCTTTCAAGGGCTATTCTTGCCTGTTTAAGACCAAAGCCTCAATTGAGTTACTTAAAGACCAAGTGAATCAACATAGAAATTAAAATTCTTTTCTTACCCACTTTTATGAGTATGGTCATGAGAAATTTTTACAGTAGTCATAGGAAACGCACGAAGACAACATATTATTGATACTTTGTACAACTTCAGCTTTAGAAAAACAATTACACAAAAAGAACAAAAAATACCTTGAGAACAGTCAGAATGACCCTTCGGAATCATATGAAAACACGCCAAACTAGTAATATAATGGCATCAATTACAACAAGACATGCACATATTCCACATTACGATAGTCACTTCATCCTTAACTAAACATTTTTATGGAATACCACCATTACCTTTGTAACTGGAAGTAGAGTAGCTGCATGTGAGAAGGCTACATCAGTCAATGGCGCAGGCAATGGATTAGAAGATATGTCAGCAGTAAATGTCCTTCGATGAACCTCTCGAAGAGCATGCAAAGAAAGTTGCCATAGAAGCTCAACAAACCTACATCAGCATGTAGACTCAAATAACTTCAGAACTGTCTTTAACAAAATCCAAACAATGAGCTTCCATTACCATCTTACCATATGAGACTACTATTACAACATAGCAAAAGCTTTAACTTACATGGTTGGCTCCAGCAACTCCAACAGGAATAAACCAAGTCTTTAGATCAGTCCTTTTTAATTCACTTACTTTTTCTTGATCTCTCTTTACCCGCCTTCCACCATATCAGTTATTCGTATTATAGCTTTCTATTAGTCTTCTTCTCATATGACCAAACAATTTTAGGTTATATTCTAATTGTACCATCTCGAAAATGCATAACTCCCAATCTTGTCTTGCATGTTCACTCATCGAAAACACTTAGCTTATGCTTGTTTTAGGTCTTTACCAACCAGCATTCAGCATCATAAACCAAGGATTTTACCTTTAATAGTACAGTATTGAGTATAATTTAGGGGAAAAGTTTCAGTCCCTCTATGCCTCCAACTACTTTGTTCAGTTCAGCAATTCTTCAAATAACTCTTAAACTGTTAGCAGATTACAAATTGCCCATGATTTCACTGACTTCATCAATATCTATCCGTCAACAATGCACCAATTGGCTAAAAGGCAAAACCCTTAAATCAAACTCACTTTCCCCCTACTCACAGGATCAAGACAGCCAATTACACGCAAACACAAATCAGCATAGCATCACGCAATCAATCACACACAAACACACTAACCTAGGTCCACAGCACGTGGCAAGTGAAGAAACCCTCGAATTACTCCTCGGTAACGCTCCCTGCGACTCAAGCTCGCTAATAATCCCTTGCACAACCTGTCCCGGCGCCATCAAAACACATTCACTCAAATTACATAAAAAAAATAGAAGAAGAAGAAAAGACAAATTCGATATACCTTGCGAAAATCACGCGACTGCGCGGAATCGAAAATCGGCCAGACCTTGTCGAAATCCTGAGAGATCGAGAAAAGGCGAGTTAGAGTTAGAGCAGGAGATCATATAGGAAACGAGACTAGTAGCGAAAGTGGATTGAGACATACTTTGGCGGATTGAATTGGACCTCTGAGAGAGGAAAGGATGAAGTAGAGAAGCTGTTCCCCCAATTTAGGGTTCGAGTGACGGAAATGCCCGACCCGAGGAGTCGCGTTGGATGCTCCGACTCCGATAATCGCCGGATCCAGTCCCAACAACAAGCAATTCGTGTACATGGCACTCTCCAGCTCTATCTCTCTCTCCTTCTCTCTGTCCATCGTCATCACCTTCTCTCTCACACACACTCTCTCTCTCTCTTTATATTCTTCTTCTTCTTCCTCCTCTTCTTCGGTGTTCTCTGTGTGTGTTTTTCCGTTGCTTCTTTTTCTTCTCTCCGATCCTGGTCTATCGTGATGTGTAATTGTGTTTTCGTTTTTTGATTTTTGTTGTTTTATATTTTCGGGGTGGGGGTCCCTGGGAAAGTGCGAAATTGCCAATTTGTACCGTAATTTGAAAAGAAGGGGTGGGTTTGGAATTTCGGGAAGTCTGGTTTTGCAAATTAGATGCTATTACCACCGCTTTGGGAAACGAGATACGACGTCGTTGGCTGCCGGCCCGATTCTATCGTTGCACGTCTTGTCGTTTCGGGTTACGTGAGGTGGAGTGAACTGTGGATTAACGCTAAGACTAGTTCTTCCAATTTGAATATGGAAATTATAGAAGTTTTGTAGGAAAAATAAAATTGTACCATTTAATATAAATATATATATATATATATATATATATATATTTAATTTAGACGCACTCATCAACGATATTAGAGATGACAAAAAAAAATCTGCACCCGTAGTAGTAAGTTACAAAACTTGAAAAAAAAAAAAAAAGCAATTTGTACTGGTACGACCAGCCATTCGTCCTCAATCGGTTAGAATTCCAAACCATTTGAACATCATCCATGATAAGGAAGATCACGTGGTAACACGATGCCGATAAATTCATGGGATGATCAAATCAGTAGGGTTAATCCATAATTAAAGATTACTTAGCACAACCTTAAACACGAACCAATCTCCTAATATGGCTCATCAACGAAGGCTCATTAAGATAATATAAATAGTGCAGATTCCAAGAATCAGATATGTCATTATCTACGACAACTAAGTGTCGACACCTTTGTTAACTTGATCGTCCGAATGTCTTCTGCAGGTATCATCTTAGCCTGTGTTACCAGATGACCGAAAGGAGGAATAAGGGACTTAAATAGTAGGAAGCTAAGTGTGGAAACGACTGACCGAGAAGAGGAGCAGGCAATCGTTTTCTAGACCCCAACACCCATTCGAAAACAATTAACTTTTAGTTTTTACTTGAGAATATTTTTAGTTTTAAAAATTACATTTTTTTTAATTATAATTTCAAAATAAAATTATCTATAAATCACTATATAATTAGAATTAGTTTAAAAAGTACATATGTATATATGTATGGTGACAGTGGGTTGATAATAACAATAAAATTAGTAGTGGTAGTCAAGTATAAGTGAGTTGTATTCAATCTATGAACCAACCTAACCTAATTAAATTTTTTCCAAGTTGAATTGGATTTTAGACTGAGTTACATTTAGTTTACTCGGTTAAAACTATATTAGGTAACAAATTTATGAGTTCCTACCATGCTAAACCAAAATCTAATTGAGTTATATGATACAAAAACTATTTGTCCAGTAATTTTACTGTATAAAAAATAATTTTATAGTTGATGATATAAAGTGTCAATAAATATTTCATACCATATATTACAATGAACACATAGTCCATACCTAATATACATCCTTAATATTTCATTTGTAATATAGATTTATAATTATTGTTTTAATATCTGAATTTATACCATCATATAAAATAAATATAATTTTTTATTATTTTTTGTGTTATTTTCTTAGACAGTTTTATTATTTTATCAAATTAAAAATAATAGTTCTTTAACAAAATACACAAACATATCATCTATTCAGCTAAAAATAATCTCATAATCCATCATCTTAAAAAATAACATCATAATCTTTAATTAAACTTTTACTCTTAAAAATTATTTATTTATATTGTACTACCAAAGGGCCGGAGGGTCTAGACCACTAAAAAGAAAGGACCGATCTCCCTAAAGATAATAGAACATGTAACATGAATCTAAACCTTAACTAATACAATCCTATGATGGTTAAACCGTATCAATATCAGACTAATGACAAATTTAGTCATGATATTTGTTCTAATCTAGATCCAATACATGAAGGCCTAACACAATCATATAAAAGGTTGACTTGAAACCATATAAAGGTACACATTTAATACAACATTTATTATCTTCAAACACCGAGTATTGACTTGAGCATTATAGAGCCTTTTGCAGATACCCTCCACAACCCGAGACTAAGGATTAAGATCGACACCACATTAGGAACATCAACCGAGAAGTATTCGTATGAGAGAGATTGTTATCTCAGCCCCAGGAATAACAATTGGCGCCCACCGTGGGGTCAAGAAGGTAGGAAACCAGGAGAAGTTCAATGGTATCAACACGAAACATGGTAGGAGATCAAAGAGTAAGCAAGAATGACCAAATAACATTGCTTATGTCGTTACACAAAGAGATGGCAGAGATGAGACAAAAAAAAATTAAGAAGAGATATGAACTCCTAGGGAAGAAAACAAAGAAATGAGGAGACAATTAGCTATAATAAACTCAACATCGCAAGGACAACAATAAGATCTGGAGACACCCAAGCGAAGGACATTCATCCTCCGCAGTTTTCCCTTCCATCATGACCCATCCATTGGAGACCGGAACACATAATGATGAAGTTTAACTTAGTGATTTAGTAATTAGGATTTATCAAATATGATTAGGATAAAAAAAAAACTCACGTTGTTCTTGTTTAGATTCATATTGCATTCATTAAATAAATGTAATTAATGATAAGATGAAACCAAACTAATTAAGGTGTTGTTTCCTTGATGAATATTCAATAGAAATCAAGAAAAAAAATCAACTAATGGATACAAATTAATGAAACTCATGGAAATAACAAGGATATGATTCAACCATTGATTATAGAATGAAACAACAAGAACACACCAAGTCCTTAAAATCTCTCCACTAAAAATGAGATTAATCAAGTGTGAACGTTGAATTCTAAGAATAAATAAGGAAAATAAAAAAGACGAAGAATATAGAAAAGGAATAATACATTACTTTTAAGAGAAAGATAAGTGCAAGAAAGAAAATCACCACTTGAATTTTTAAAACTCAAGATAAAATTCTATAAATGAGGAACTAACATCTTGAAGAACTCACAAAGGAGAGAAAAATCTTTGTCAATCTTTGATTCAATGTAAGTTGTCTTACAAATGGATGCATACATGCTTATATAGGCTAGCTTAAGAAAATGAAAGGTTAAGAAACGATTTTACAAAGACTATATTTTTTCGACGCCTATATGAAGTTATCCTTCAAGAAGAAGAGCAAGCAAAAGAATGTTGCACTATGCTCAAAAGCTTCATAGATGACACTACGAATGTTCATCTAGCAAACCAAGAGTGGATATGATTCCAAAAAATACTCAGTTGAGTCAATAGTGACTTGTTGCATGAATACTTGGTTGAGCAAAGAGTGAATTATTGAAAGAATACTTAAGAGGTTAGCCAAAAGTGATTACGATCCCAAATAATACTAGATGGAGTTAGGAATGACTTATTGCATGAATACTCAGATGAGTCAATAGTGACTTGTTGAAATAATACTTAAGGGGTTAACAAGGAGTGATTACGATCCCAAAGAATACTCAGTTAAGCCAAGAGTGGGTTGTTGAAAGAATACTCAATTGAATCAGGAGTGGCTTGTTGAAATAATACTCACGGGGTAGCTATGAGTGATTATGATCCTAAAGAATATTCGGTTGAGCTAGGAGTGATTTGTTAAAAGAATACTTGGTTTAGCCAAGAGTGCCTTGTTGAAAGAATACTCAAGGGATTAACCAGGTGCGACTACGAGCCCAAAGAATACTCAAGGTGTTAATCAAGAGTGACTATAAGCCCAAATAATACTCGATTGTACTTTGCAACATTAGTCTACCTAATGGAACTTAATTTGTTGATTGAGATTTGGATGTAGTCTATTGAGACATATGAACCAGTATAAAATATCTTGTGCATTTTCTCTCTCTCTCTTATATCATTTACATTACATGTTATTATTATTATTTGCATCAACCTTAAAAGGAGAGTCCATATGAAAACTAGTTTTAAAAATTATTTAAACAAGTAAATTTGTGAAATTATGAAGTTATGTTGTTATGGTATATCAAATGCAATATATGTTAACAAGTCATTAATAAATTGTTTGCCAAACAAAATTATCACTGGAATAGTTATCAACTCATACAATATTTACAATTTTTTTTTATCTTCAAAACATAATTCAACATTTTCTTCTTGTGTTTTTTCCTATTTTTGTATATTTGTAGGAACACTTTTGTGTTAAATGTCAACCAAGAAGATAGTTAAACCTTTTTATACTTCAAAAGACATTATTCCTCTTTCTAACAAGGAAAAATTTGTGATCTTTTATATCACTTCCTTTTTTACCAACCCTAATTGTTTAGCAAAAAATAATAGCACTCGGGTCTTAGCTAGACCTAACTGTGCTCTAAATAATATTCTCAGTTGTTTATGTAGGAGTTCCAAATAATACTATGGTTATTAGTCAGAAGTAGTTGAGTTTCAAATAATACTTGGGGTTGTTTTAGTCGATAGTGGTTGAGGTCCAAAAATTAATTATGTTGTAATTTGCAGCATTAGTGTATATAGTAGAACTTAATCAAGAGTTGGACGTAGTCCATGTTTTCACACAAACCAATATAAAACTTTAAGAAAAAAAATATTTCTTTCCCCTTACCTCTTATTCATTGCATATTATCACTTAGCAATAACAAAAAAGAATGAGAGTTTTTATGAGCTAAGTTTCATAAAAGCTTTTGACAGATGATATGTCAAATAAAACTATCCTCTAGTTATACATTATTAGATTTTACTTTGTGAAAATTTTGAAAAGTTTAAATGTACAATTCAAATCTTCCTTCTTGTGTATTGACATGTTTTCACAAGTGTGAGCTTCTTGCATAAGTTATCGCAAAAGGATTTGGTCTTGTAGTAGTGAACGTGTGTAGAGACTGACCTAGGTAATATAGATGTCTATGTGTTCATTCATATTAGTTGTCTCATTGCACCGATAAATGGATAAACTCTTCCAAATCAATTGCAAGGTTTTCTCCATGATTTTGTCGACAAAAGGGTGCATGTGGGATCATCCAATCATTAAAGAGGCATGGGTCAATGTTTGGATGTGAACCGACTCTCTAGGTATCATCGACTTTTGTTCTCGAAACGTATAGAGGGTATGGAATGACGGTGATCACAAATAGCTTGGGATGTCTGTGTCCACCATTTCGTGCTCAACACTAAGGGCTTTGGAGGTTTCCTCCAACTTTCTCCTTATTTATTCATTTTCTTCCTTCAACACATCCATTTATTTAGTGTTTGGCTTCTTACGTTCGGTTTGCTTTTTTTGAGCTTAACAAGTAGTCCAATCTCACTTGTGTAGTTCTCTTGGAATTTTGACAGTCGTTGTTGGCCATGTTTCTTTTTGATACCATGCAACATTCAAAAATTCAACTCAGTCCCATAATGGATGTCAAATGTTCTTACAAAGTTAAGATGAACTTATATTTTCTTCAATTAGTTTTTTCATGTCTAAAATTGAGTAAAAAAAAGAAAAATAGCATCCAAAAAAAGTAGATAATTATAATTATATCAACTAAACTTACAACAAGATAATTCGATAAAAACAAGTTGGATCTTTTATAAATATACTACTAAATAACTCATTCATCACTTTTATAACAAAATATAACTAAGCATTACTACCCTTAATTTTTAGAGAATTAAATTTGTTTTTTAAAAATATTTCTTTATAAGTAAAATGTAGTAATGCTTAAAAAAAGTGAGATTTTTGTGATGCACGCAAACATCATTCCTAATTTATTTGTTTGCCATTTTCAGTTTCTCGGTGTTATAGTGTTTCTTAATAAAATATTTTTGAACACACGTGTTTTCTAATACAAATATCTATATATAGACTAATTTCTAAGATCAGTTTTATTAACCATTCTTCTTAAAGTAAAAAAAAAAAAAGTAAGCAAGAAAACCTAAATTCTCTAAATGATTACTAAAACATCTCTAAAATTCTCCAATTAATTCAATCATTATTTATCCATAAAAAAAAAATTCATCCATTTTGTCTTTCCTTAATTATCTTATGACACATGTAATCTTAACTTCTTAATCTAGATCTTAAGGAATCAACTTTTAGTGATTAAAATAACTTTTCTCTTAATACTTTAATAACATTTTCATCGATGAAAAAATCTTTTATTGATATTCTTCTAATTATGCTCAATTTACTTTTAAACTTGATGAACCTTATTGGTATTTTAATCAAAGAATCTATCATTTTATTATTTTGTTATTAATTTGTCGTATCTTTTGTATATATACTTTATTGACGTTATATTTCATGATATATTGTCATTTATATAATTTTTATTTTTAATATTAAAAAATATATAAGTTAGATTTATCATGTCACTTGTTAATGACACTTGTTATTGAGTTTATTTTTTTTATTCTTAATTATATAAGTGATATAAGTGATTGCATGTCTTGTTTTAAAAATTTATTTTGTGAGATTGAATTAAAATTAAAAATTTACTTAAAATGATATTAGAGTTTTTATTTTAAGTAAAGGTTGAGTGAGTTTAAGTATATAATTTTATTTTAAATAAAGCTGTCTAATTAGGACCTTTTAAATAAAAATAATCGAATAGTAGATAAATTATGATAAAAAATATTGAAAAGGCTATATATTGATATTGAAAACAGAGGAAACAATAGAATTTTGTTCTTGTATAAACTTTTGAAACGACGTCAAAAATAGAGAAGACGTCTTTTTGTTTTCGGAGGATAAATTTTAAATTTATTAATAATCATGGATCAATGTGTATAATTGGAATTTTATTGTTAATTAAGTTTTACGTAAAATAAATCATTATAAATTAATGTTATATAATTGATTTTTTATTGATAAGTTGTTGTGTAAGACATGTTACATAAACTTCATACGAAATTATAGAAAGTTTTAGGCAGAAGATTTTGTAGGATGACTTTATAAACTTTATTATAAAAAAAAGAAGAAGATTACTTTCACGCATTGATTCACGTAATTTTGGAATGGCAAAGAAATAGGCTTTAATTTAAAGCTCAAGACTGAAGTTTTTTATGTTGAATTTTTAATCTTTTAAGGACACATTTTACAAATTTAACAACTAGATAGATTTTTAAAAAATGAGAGATGAATAAATTATGTTTAAATACACGATTTTATATTTTAAATAATGCTAAAATTGCATTTTAAAATGTGATTCTTTAAAAAAAATGTGAAGCCTCGCTTGTAAGTCGTATTTTAAAATATATTTTATTTTTTAAAAACAAAATTGGGTACGTAAACACAACTATTATTACGTTTTAAAGTTTTATTTTAAATATAATATTTTATTAGAAGTAGTATTTATAATATAACTTAATCATAATAACGATATATGTGAAAAATAAAAAAAGTCAATTTAATATTTTAGTTCATAACCTTTTTTTTTCTTATTTAATTCGTTGTATTTTGAATTGAGATTAGATAAATTGTTGGGCACAAATTTATCTGGTGTATAATTATAAATTCTACGTTTATTTATGATATATGAGTTGAATTTCCTTCAATACCAACTTGTTGAAAAATTAATAATTATATTAATAAAAAAAATATTATAATAAATAAATACAAGTTGGCAATGCTAAGTTGCTGTGTACAAATTGCAAGTTCAATTCAAGAAATGGAGGTAAGCCATAACTTCGATAAAAAGTGAAGTAGAGAAAGATATTACTTAAGTGTTACTTCAAGTTACGATTTTTTTTTCCTCTATAGTATTTAATGGAACAAATTATAATATGCAAGAAAAATGGCTTCTACGTGATGTATATATATATATATATATATATATATATATATATATATATGTGTGTGTTCAACTTCAAGTCTAAATTAGGGTTTCAAAAATTGGATGTACATCCTTTCATTTCACGTTTAGGTTGACTCAAATTTTATACACTTTTTTCAGAAGTGCTATTTACCTGGTCAGTGGTTATTTTTTTTCTTCTTTTTTATGTTATTTCTTCAATTCAATTGAAAAAGTTATAAGAGAGAAGGAAGCTATTCAAGTTGCAGGCTTCAGGCTTCACTTGATCATCTTCCATCCTAGGTTCCTTCTCAATCCCTTTCTTTCATAATTTTATTTTACTTCCATCTTTCATCATTTCAACCATCCTCCACCACATATCATACATTCAAGTGCAATTTCATCTCAAAAAGCTTTTGTCCAAGTAAGACACTATCACAAATCAATCTTCAAATGCAACAACCTTCCTTGTGTTGCTTAACCTCTGTGACAAATGACACCGTTACGATATAACACACATTAGATTATGTGGTGAAAAAAGAGAGAAAAAGAGTAAAGGATAAGAGGGAAGAAAGAATTGTGTCATTTTCATATTATAAAAATGGGAAGAGGATACAATGCATATATATAAGTGTTGGAGATCTCACATCGACTAGAGATTAGAGCCTTTTATTGTATATAAGTGGGTGCAAACCTCAACCCTATGAGCCGATTTTATGGGGTTGAGTTAGGCTTAAAGTCCACAGTTTGATGATTGGAGGAGATTGGCAGCACTGGAAGAGCTTATTGTAGTTTTTCACGCGTACAACAGTAAACAACAACTGGGGTCTGAACCTTTATCTTGAACTCATCGATCAAATATTTCAGCCATTGAATCTTACAAGTTAAAGTAGCGAGAGCACAATATTTCACTTCGGATGATGATGATCACAACACAATAGATTGCTTCTTGGATTTCCAGATGATCAATGAAGAGCACAGAAAAACACAAAAATTGGTTGTTGATCTTCCTCTTCTCTCTCTATCTTTTCTTTCTCTTCTTTGTTTCTCATAAGAGCTTGTAGTTTGTCTCTAAATTCTTTTTCTCTTAGAAATTATTTTCTCCATCTACAAATTTTCTTCCATTTTGTACAAGCTCTTTTATCTCTTCTTTAAACTTCTTATTTTTCTCATATGTAGGCATAACAAATTTTGTTCTCATACATGCCTTCAACTCATTCCAATTTAATACTTCTAATTTTGTGTCAATTCTAGCATCATTTTGCCTCTGTGTCCACCAAGACATGACATATTCTTGAAAACTTACTATATTAATCTACTTTGTGGCATTTAAAATTTTTATCAACCTTCATCTCCCATTCTAAATATGCCTTAGCATTTTTACTTTCAAAGAAAGAAGGAATGTCTATCTTAGACTCTGTAGAATGATGATGATTTATAGGCTTTTGATGATGTTTATGTGGTGATGGATAGGAATTAATATAACAAGCATTACTACTGACCCTTTCTTCTCTTTGTATGACAAGGGGCAATGGAAGGTGGAATCACCTAGACCTATGTAAGCACTAACTTGATGTCCAAGCTAGGTTATTTACCCTAACTTAGCATTAACTTTCTCTCTTAAAGTTAGGTTATTTTGAATATTGCACATTTCTCCTTGATTTCAAATTTCTTTATCTTTTTCAGAAAAAACTTTTCCTTCTTTAGAAGCTTACTCTTTGAGAAAAGTTTAAACTCTAGAGATTTCTCTGTTATCTCTCATTCAAACTTCTTGTGTTTCAGAAAATCAAAATGGCACTCAAGAAGACCACAATGCTCCCTTTCTTCTCCAACACTACTGAAGCAATGTTATTATTTCGAGAGATACAATTCATGCCGAGGAGATTTCTCAACTTCAACAACCTTAAGCGCACTGGATATTTGTTGGACAAGGTCTTTTGTCCAATGGGATGAGCGAAGTTCCTAACTCTAAGGAACTAGAACCATGAGGCATACATTTGGTTCTGGTCCACCTCCAACTCCAATGGGATGGTTTCTTACAAGGATGATTGTTGAAGTTTATGCAAGAAAAAGTCTCAAACTCTTAGGACAATGACTTGTTCGTTGAAGAGGTGGACACCAAGTTCTATAGTGCTTCATGAGTGGCGGTGATGGAAAATCATCCAAGCCACCACATCTTCGACTAAGAGAATGGAAAATATGAAGTTTCGATAAGAGAACATACATTTTAAAGAGTAATTTACCACATCTTCGACTAAGAGAATGAAAAAGATGAAGTTTCGATAAGAGAACATACATTTTAAGGAGTAATAGGATTTATATGAAATATAAGTGGGCAAAGACAACTCTCAACGTATAGAATTTGTATGAAATATAAGTGGGCTTCACCACTTTAAAAGGTTAAAGTGCTGACCAATCCAACTACATTCAACCAAGTTCAATGCTCACTTTGTTTGTGAGCATTCAAAGCACAATGGGTGCACCAATTCACGCTAACCTGGGCCACCATTGGCTTGGCTGCACCATCCAGCTGCCTCCTACATGGGTGAAGAACGTATATATACATCCAAATAAAAAGAAAATTCGACAATGTGGAACATGAAGTCAAAGCCAACGTGAAAACAAGGTGCAACTACACATTTGATTTTGGTCTCACACCTCCCAAAGCACTAAATAATTTCCATATAATTTGTTCTCATTTTGGAAAGTTCTTTCCATAACACACTCTAAAAAGGTTATTCCGAAAAATACAAAAAGAGTTATTCCGAAAAATACGGTCTAGAACATATTATTTACATTCTAGAAAGTGTATTCTAGAAATCCTTTTTTTAATAAATTTTTTTTCGAAAATACATTTGTTAATTATCAGAAAATATGTTTTGGAAAGCTTTCGTAAAAAACAATCCAGAAATCAGTTAAAAAAAAGGGTAAAAATGTGTTTTAGAAAATGATGGGATACAGGAAGAATTTTGATAGGGTGCAAAAAGAAACACCCTTCATGAGAAAGGCCGCAATGTACCTTTTGTTTGACTAGGCCTCACAAATTGTAACAGTATCCTTGGTTAAGTGCCAAAAATATGTAGGACAAATTTTTAACAGGGATGAAGTTTGCAACAGTTTCAATGCGGTTTTATAAGCAAGTTCCTTCCTGCATTTGCATTATAAACATGTTCATGGGTTAAATTTACCATATCTTTGATTGTCTAATTCTATGAAATGAGTTTTATAAGGTTCTAGCCTTAGTATTGGTTCATGTGAATAATAGAAGTTATGGTTCATCCCAATTTGTAGCCGTGGAAACATAACTATAATTTGCATGATATTGCTTATAGAAAATAATATATATATATATATATATATATATATATATATTTGAAATGAAGATAGCATTGGAAGCCTTACAATCACATGTTTCCCTGTCACAAGTCAAAGTGATGGATGATAATAAAGAGTAGTGTTACGACAAGATTTTTTTATGGGTGATTTAGAATTTCTTGTATTCCTTTCTTTTTGTTTTCTCAAAAGAGTGCGGTGAAATAATATTATTATAACTTAAATTATTTATTAGAAATTAAAAAATAATTGATATATTAAAATATATATTTATGTATTACATTGTGTTTCATTTGGTTTCACGGTCAGAGTACTTTTTAGATAACTCATGTATGCAGAGAAGATTCTCTAAAAAGGCAACAGAGGTTCGTGAAGTTTTCTTGACCAAGAGCTTGGTCCATAGTGATTTACAAGGCACTGGGTGAATATCAACACATGCAACGGTAATGTGTCATATATTATATAAAGTGTGAAAAGCAAAGAAGGTTGAATATTTTTTCGTGAAATGTTGCATGTGAGGTTTGTTTAGAAGCATTCTTCTCAGCACAGTTCTACCTTCTCAAGCATAGGTTCTTGTGCCTCCATTCCAGTTCAAATATACTTGTTTCCAATTCAGGTTTGGGCACACTCCTTTGTGTTCTACGTTGCCTTGTATTGTATTGTCACTAGAGTTGTTTTGTTTTGTTCTTTGTGTTTTTTTGTTCTATTCAATAGCAGGTGGAGTTTAGGGACGGTAGTTGTTGGGTGTAGAGAATCAATTTATAGCCTCTCATAATATTAGAGACTTTCTAATCTTCTTTCTGGTTAGTCCTTAATTTTTTTGAGCTTTCAAGTTTGTTGGATTTGTTTAAGCATTTAGAAATAAAAGTTAAATTTGTTTGTTCAACTTGTATGGATGTAAAATGATCAAATATTTAATTCAACTGTAATATTAAGGGACTCTTTATGTTATATTTAGTTTTTTGTTAGTTAATATATAATGTTATATTCACTTTTATGTTAGTTAATATATCTCTTTAATGTTGTATATAGCATTATGTTAGTCAATAGGTCCTGATTGTGTATTTAAATAATTTGTGATATGCAATTTTTTAAAATAAATATATTGTTTATTTTAATTGATTTTTTCCATTTTTTTTCAATTTTAAAATTTAAATTTCCAGAAAATTACTAATTTTTGTTCCATCCTTTTCTAAGATTTTAATTAATTAAATTATTTCTTAATGGTACCTTAAATGATTTTATTAGGTTTAAAGTTCAAATGGATCAAAATAAAAGATAAAATGTGTAAAAAATAGGCTTTTGAAGTGTAATTTATTTATTTTAAATAATTATATGTACTTAAGAAGATATGTCCATTATAAAACTACTAAAGAAATCATTAATTGATATAAAATTTTATTATACATTAACAAAGAAGATATGTTTAATTATTTCTTATTTCAATTAATATTCGGTTGATATAATTTACATGAGAATATGATTCTAAATCTTACACTTTTATAATAACAATAAAAATAATCAAATAATGAAAAATGTTTAAAAAGTTATTATTTAAAAATGGAGAGATATTTTTTATTTTAAGAATGTGTTCATATAAACTGTCATTCTTTTAAAGGGACGATAACTTTTTCAAGAAATTAGTTACCTCTTCGAAAAGGTGATACTCGTAATTAACAGAAATTAAGGGAAAAAGTCTCCACCCACACTACAAAAAAAATTATTTTTAACGGATGTTATATTTGGCATTACCGGCGATTTTAACCCACGTTAAGTGCGTTACCCGCGGTTTGCTTTTCCCTTGGTAGATCCAACGTCGTTAAGTGATTACCGGCGTTGTCGGCGGTTTGAAAACCCCCTCTATTCCTGACGGTTTAAAACATCCACTATTGTTTAAGGAAGGTAGGGGCTTGGTTGCAGTGGCCCCTCCTCATGCCTAATCTTAGTTGATAGTGATACAAACACTTCAACTAATTAAAACCACACAGTCTCTACAGTGAGACTAACCAAAACAGAAGCAACTTTTTCTAAGGCCAAAAACTGCAAATTAAAACAGGATGCAGCAGAGACAAAAAAAAGCAGAAAAAAAAGCAGAGTTCATCAACATTATGCAGAACTATACAACAACACAACATCCTTTCACACAAGGTTCATCAACATTATGCAGAACTATACAACAGCACAACATCCTTTCACACAAAGTTCATCAACATCTATCTAGACCCCTTCACTTCTACACAACCAAAAACCTTTCCAAGAACACTTCATAGTAGCATCACAGTAACAATGTGGCAACTTACAAAAAACAGTCTCCCTATACTCCAGTCCACATTATATCCTTAAAAACAAAATGCATACATTTTAAAAAAATATCCATAACATTTATAAGAAAAACAAAGCTCGAAGAACACGTTAACAAACAAAAAAAACTAAAAATCATTACAATGAAAAAAGATTGTACCTGAGACTAATCAGAGACAGTGTTCCAAGAGTTGTATTCGATCCTTGAGAAAAAACCCGAGGCATGAACGTTGTGCAAAACGCACCGCAGCTTTGGAAATGAGAAATGGAGAAGATGAAAACCAAATTTAAAAAATGAAAATGAATACCTAATATAACAAAAGTAGAGTGAGAAATGAACCTTCAATTCAGAGGGAAGAACGGGGAAGCTGAAGATGATTTTCTAGGGCAAAAACGGAGGGAAGAACGTAGGGAAAAACATGAGAGAGCCGAAGGAACGTGAGCTGAAGGAACAGTGAAAAATGTTTAACCGTGAGATGAATGAACATGAACTTTCGAATGAAGAATGTGTAAAAATCTGAGAAAGGTTGTAGTTTGTGAAAAAATAAAACATGAGAAAACTATTATTTTTGAGAAAACTATAGGAACTTATCAGGGGTTTAAAAAAACCCCATATGTACTAATGGAGGTTCTTATAACCTCTTCTAAAAAACTCCTGGTAAAATTAATTTTTTTTTGTAGTGCCACTTTTATGTAAACCATGTTTATATAATTTCGATATAATAATAAATCAACAATAAACATATTTTTATATATAAAATTAAACAATTATATATTTGTTTTATTTGTATAAAAAATCTACGCAAGATATTTTTCAATGATTTTAATTAAATTTTATAATTTAAATAATATATTATATGTTAGTTTTGTTTATGATCTATTTTGAAAAATAATTGAAATAATTTTAAGGTATTTATTATGAGAAGAATAATTAATTACATTATATTTTTTTTGGGTTGTAGAAAATACAAATTTGTTGTAATTAGTAAAAGAAATAATTTGTTATTTATTTAATAAAAAAATTAAGTTACATTTTTTTTTATATTTATTGTGTAATCCCTTACATAAATAGTAACCCTAACCACAATACTAGCATCACCCCCTAACCTAATAGTTGAACCCTAATCCTAACTCTAAAATTGTGACTAGTATGGTAACTCAATACAACCATTTGAATAAAATTTTATTACATGGTTGTGTATTATGGAGGTCAACATTATTGGGATGGATAACGACAACAATTCGCCGCCACATTTTGAGGACGACGATAATGAAAATTTTGATGAAATAATTGCAATTTATAACGATATTGCGAGTGTGAATATGAAATTAATTTCACAACTACAAGAACAAATACAATAGAACACGAAAGTTGCATTAGTGATGATCCTTTGCGTCTTTGCTTTTGGATTACATTTGTTGCATAAGTTAAGTGATACAACAGACTGTATTACCAAGTTTTAACCACGAAAAGAGCGACGCAGACAAGAGCTGATGGAGTACTTGGTGCACACTGAACGTTCTCGTGACATTATTCGCATGGGACCACAAGCATTCATTCAATTATGTCAATGAATTAGGAAAACTGGACTTGTTAAGGATGCATATCGATCAATCGTGGAAAAACAACTTGCTAAATTTCTCCACCATCAGACATAATGTCAAGAATCAGAGTGTTTCATTCTTCTTTCATCGGTCCGGAGAAACAATTTCTCGTCACTTTCATAACATATTGAATGCCATTTTGGTGTTGGAGGGAGAATTCTTAAATCAACCGGATGGCAGTGTTGTGAAACCTCAGATCTTACACAACAACTGATTTTATCTGTATTTCAAGGTTCATTTATGACAAATTTCATTTATATTTCTCGTAATGTTTTTTCTTAATTGTTTTTTTAAGTATCAATTATTTTTCATTAGGATTGTTTAGGTGTCATAGATGACACTCATGTATGCGTGAAGGTCCAATGTGGTGATGCACGCATTTTCAAGGAAGAAAAGATTGGTCAACTCAAAATGTTTTCGCAGTGTGTGATTTTGACATGAAATTCAAGAATACCTAATGATGCATTGATACTAGAGGATCCTTTTATTGTTCCAGAAGGTCATTTTAAGGTATTTGGGTCTACATAACAATTTTTATTCAAGATGTTTTAGCACTAATTATGGTTTGCACAATGTTTGTAGGGAAATATTATCTTGGCGATGAAGGTTTTATGTCAAAAGGACAAATATTAACACCTTATTGCGGGGTTGAATACCATTTGAAAGAGTACTCTCGAAGATATCCACAAATTGTTCAAGTGTCATTTAATAATCGGTGTTCGTCACTGCGAAATGTAATTGAAAGAACTTTCGGTGTTTTGAAAAAGCGTTTCCCAATTATAGCTAGTGGGACCGAGCCACATTACTCTTTGAACATTATGACAAATATAGTTTGTGCTTGTTGTATTATCCATAACTTTCTTCGTGTGGTGGACAACAATAATTCTTTTATTGAAGAAGTTGATCGTGAATTGCTAGAACAAGATTTACAAGTTTCAGTTGCTCAACCTCGTGAGGATGATTATAGGATAGGTTCACATATTAGATAAAATATAGCAAATGAAATGTGGCAACATTATGTAAACAATTAATTTTATGCAATAAATTACATTTTGAATTTTTCTTATTCTATTTGGCCCTAACTTTGAATACAATTTTTAGATGGATCGTGGTAAAAATGTTGTTGCAGTTTCATCAGGCAATTTGAGAGAGTTTACTAAGTGGACCACAAATGTGGATTTAGCACTTTTAAGTGCGGTGGTGGAAGAGGCACAACGAGGTTCAAGAGTTGATGGTAGTTGGACCACACAGGGCTATAACAACATTGTTATGACATTAAACGAGGTTGGAATGCATATCATATAAAAAATTGTCAAAAAAGTTTGAAGGACAGGTGGAGGGATGTGCACGATTTATTTTCTAGTCTTAGTGGTTTTGCATGGAACCAAAGCAGTAACAATTTGAGGCAGAGGACGAAGTTTGGGATAGCTTGATCCAGGTACCATAATTAATAATGTTGACAACATTTCTTTAAACTTTAAACAAAGGACAATTACTGACATTATTGGTTACAGGCAAAGCCTTCTGCCGGTAAATGGCGTGTCAATTCCATTCGCAATTATGACCTTATGGAGGAGCTGTGGTCGAATGACAGAGCCACCGAAAATGGGGTTAGGACACCTCGATAGGCAACCAGACATGGCCAAACAGAAAATATACGTGTCAATCTAAGTGATAATAACATGGATTACATACCAAAGTCGTCGGAGTTTGATGCTTTTGATGCTCCTGATGAGGATCTTACCCACTCATCTGGACCTCATGTCGAATCAACTAATAGTCCAAGCTATACTCAATTTATGCCATCTCAAGCAACGGGTGGGACCTCCTCATCAAAAGGGATCAAAGAGAAAAGCACCCACGGTGGATGTCATTGAAAATCAATTTTCCATGTTAAACAACAACCTTGCGATTTTTGGGTCCTACATGAAGCACAATGAAATGGCCACTGAGTTAGTTGACATTGCTCGTATATAGGCAACCGCAACTCAAGATGTAGTTGCAGACATTAGACGACACACCTACTATTATGGTGAGCATGTACACCATCAACGCTGCATAGCGTCCTACCAGTACTCCGAGTCTAATATTTGGTCTTTGTTGGTTGACATGAACATTAGTCATGAAAATCTCCTGGACCAATGCTACAACTTCTTATGTGAAAACCCAGTTAAGGTCAAGCAACTATTTGGATTACATGCCCAACAAAGAATGACAAAGTTGTTTAATATGATGACTCGATATAATTGAATGAAGTTTAAGTTGTATTTTAAGGTTGCATTTAATTTTAGTTTGATTGTGTTGTTTATCGAACTCTGTTGTTTATCAAACTTTGTTGTTTTTCACTATGTTGTTTTTCAAAGTCGGTTGTTTAATTGTGTTGTTTATCAAAGTCTTTAAATCATTATGTTATTTATCGAAATATTTAAATGACTCACAATTTTCTTCTATTTACTCTTATTTATATTTTATTAATGTGGTCACTATGCTATAAAATTGTTCATCATGGGTTATAATTTTATAATCCATGACATCCTCATCGACGAAGAGGCAGAAAACTCATAAGGATAGAGCTCCAACACATGATTTTTATTTTTCTTTTAATATATTTTTCACGTATTTTTACATTATTTATTAATAAAAACTACACTCCATTACAAATATTAGTTATTAAATAAATTTAACTAACATAAATATTTAATAAAATGAAATAATAATAATTAATTATTGAACTATATCATATTATACTATTAATACGTTTTTATCCTTATTTTTTATTATAATTTTTTATGAAATCCTTTTCTATGGTTAATTACGTTTTTTTTTGTAGTGGTATTTTTTATATTCCATTACTGTGAGGTCTTTTAATATTAAAAAATGGTATTCTTTTATTTATATGAGATGTGATTTATTTTTTAATTTTATAGTATATGTTTAATATTTTAAGAAATTATTTAAATTTCTGTTTTTATTTAATTTGTTGTTGTGTTTAGATTAAAATATTTTTGTGTATAATTATTATGTTTATGAGTTATAATTTATTTGATTATAATTTTTTTATGAAATTCTTTTCTATTTTTAATTACATTATATTTTTGTTATTGAAGTATTTTTTTATTACTACAGGATTTTAGTATTAAAAAATAATTTTTTATTTATTTATAGAAGATTTGATTTTTTATTTTTTAATTTTATAGTACATATTTAATATTTTTAAGAAATTACTTGAAGTTTTGTTTTTATTTAATTTGTTGAATACATATTTTTTTTTAATTATATATTTGTTTTCTAATTATATTTTTAAATTTACGAAATATATGTTAAAGTTGTTCATTTTTAAACAAAAGAAAGTCATTTTGTTATTAAATTTCTTTAATAGGCAAGGGTAAATTTTTAAAGTCACATTTTACACTTTTTAAAAAAATTAAAATTTCCTCACAACCATCACATTACTCACAAACTCTCATAAACTGTCATCACACATCCCCTCTAAGGCTCGATTTGCTTCAAGACATGTATTGTTCAAGATGAAGGATGTGAATACATATCCATGGTTTGGATCAAGGGATATGCAAGAAAGGGGAAGAGTGAATCTGCATGAACAATGATTTCTCTCATCCTCCTCATATGCAAAGATGTGAGGGAATGGTGGTGTTTCCCCTTTTTGACCTTCTTTTTTGCTTTGTCATTCATGAATAATATATATAATAATACATTTTATTTTTATTATTTTTCCGTCATAATTATCATATTATGATATTTCATACTTTATTCTATATATTTTCTCTTCTTTATAAATAAATTTGTTGTACAATTCACTCTCTATATAATATTTTTTATTATAAAATGTCCTCTAAAATATTTACATGGTTATGTATCTACATACAATATAAATCAATGAATATAAAAAACTTTCAAAATGTATAAATAAATATAACAATAAATTTGTATAGGCTTAGATAATATTACTTTTATGATTATTTTCATGTTTCGATAATATTAAGTAACTCGTATTTTTCTCGAAAGTAATTATTTAAAGATATCAAAATAAATTATTCAATTGTACCAAAAATAATTTAAAATATTCAATTAACTCAAATCTACAGAAAAATACATCATATTTCATTATTTAAATAATTTTAAATACAAGGGTAAATTTGTAAACTTACATTTTATACTTTAAAAAGAAATTAAAAAAACTTCACAACCATTACATCACTCACAAACTCTAATAAACTTTCCTTACAAATCTACTCTAACATACATCAATCCAAACACACTCACTTTCTTCATACTTTTCTCTCAAATCCTCACACATCCTTTCATTAATCCAAACACAACCTAACATACTCCAATCTAAACACATTTATTTTCTTCACACTTTTAACTCACATTCTCGCACATCCACCCTCTTAAATTTTCACGCATCCCTTCCTCAATCTAAAGACACTCAAAAAGTTAATTCATGCCCTCTTAATCTCAATCAATTTACTCAACATGCCTTACATGACCACGAGCATTTTGGCCTACGTGCACAAATGTAAAAAAGAAAAAAAAATAAAATGAAACAGTTATTAATAATTTTTTAATTTCAAATTTGAATATCTCATATAAAAATAAAAATGTATTATAAGTATAACAGTTAAAAAGGGTTTAAAAATTAACTATTTACTATTTATTATAAATAAATAAGAAAATATACTATAAAAGAAATAAATTAGCGTAAAATATAAATTTGTATTTATAAATATTTATGTCAATAAAATAATAAAGAAAAATATTTAATTATATTGGACACACAAATAAAACAATAAAAGATTAAAACAATTATGCAAGCTATAAGATAAATGTACTTATCTCTTTGGTATGTGCAAACTATGGATTATGTGGAATACGAAATGGCATGCCATCCCATCTTTCATCCCTAAGTATCATTTTTTCCCTTTTTGTACGTGTGTTAGTAAAATATTTATTAAGAAAATTTAATTATAACTTTTCATATATTTCTAAAAAATCGCATACACCCACTTATTATAGAAGAACCAATTCCTTTTAGCATTTTTCTTTAAAAAAGAATAAGTGAATGTATGTTAGTAAATATAGTTTGATGCTTTTCAAGTTTATATTAAAAAGTTCTTATTATTTTGTAAAAGTATGCATATTAGTACGAATATTTTTGGACGAATTAATCTAGAAGTTCTTTTATATTTAGAGGATAAAAAAAGAAAAAAGAAAATAGGTGACAAAAAAAAAAACTTCTTATAAATTAAGAAATTGAAAATAATTTTTTTTTAAAAAAATTATATAAGAAAATCTTTATAAAGTAAGTCATATATAAACCAATTTTAACTTATAAACAAATTAATTCCAATTTTTCTTATAAAAAATTCAATTACAAACTTAATGAAAAAAATAATTTTACATCACCCGTGGAGAATTTAGGCTCAATTTAAGCGAGACATATATCAATCCGAAAAGTAAAATCTAATAACCAATGCATGGAGATTCTTCTAAGCATAAATAAATCTTGATACATATGTGAAACATAGCTAGAAAATAGATGTAGTAATTCTAGTAAGATTTTTTTGAAGAGAGATTTTCCATGTTAAAATATATTTTAAATTTTTTGTTAATTTCCAATTATAAGTTAACCATTTCTATAGTATATTAAACTTTTATTACAATAATACGCGAGAGTTTAAAATTATTTATAAAATTAGCTACCAATAGCTTGTGAAATATAGTTTGAGATTTTCTACATATCTTGTGCACCATAATTTAAAGTAATAATTTTTGCTTCGAAGTTTATAAAACACTGTAATAATTGATGATTAGAATTCAAGTTTTTAATGATACTACTATGTAGGGTACGATTACAATGAAACTGGTAGGGTTTTCACTCTTTTTTTTTTCTTTTTTTTTTTTGCAATAATGTTTGAGTAATGATTGAAATTATTCAACCACTCATTTCCTTTCAATGTTGGTGTGGTCTTTGTATGAAAAATTATTTGAAAGTAACATTTAACAGTTATTCATTAACTGGTTGGAAACAATGAATTTTTTTTTTTATCTTGGTTCAGCCTTAAGATCTTGATAGTTTTTTAATAATAAAATGTCATTATCATGATATGAAATTATTATCCAAAATATGGCTTATCCCAATCACATCCTAAACTGTGTTCATGGCACCTTCTTCAAAGTCTGAGTAGGATAATCCAAATTATATTATGATCTTCATGGCCAATGGAATTGGACCCACCATTAATGGATGCTGACACTGCTAGGTAATAATTTATTTCATTGTGGTAAAGTTTTTGAGGAAAAACTTAATACTAGGTCATTTGTTATATGTCATATTTTGAAAAGTTTAATTTTCGTTTAGTACGAGTTTGAAGATTCTTGTTCACTCTTAACAAGTTTATTAGTGGAAGTAACGTTGTCAAAATAAAAATAATATAAGATATTGTATTATATAAGATATTGTGAAGATTTGGTATCTAAGTTCGAGTTTTTAGATCGTTTGGAGGTGTTAAATCGTCTAGCAGTATGTTCATCTATCAATTTGTCATCGTTTACTGATTTCAGATCGTCTAATTGTTCGTCATTGTCTGGTGAGTATTAGAATCGGTTGATAAGTTAGTCTTCATCTATGAAAAATCCGAATATTAAATCTTGAATCGTGTTTCTCTTTGTGGAACTTCCAAGTAATTGATGGTGTCTCACGTTTATTGTAACTGAATCATTGTACATGTGGTTAGTTCTTATGATACACGTCCTTAGTTAGAAGTTGTAAGACAATTTTTGTCTTGTATACAGGAACTTGAATTTGACGGTTATTCTTTAACGTGAGAGTTCACTGTGAAACTTTAGAGAAGCTTAGTGTTTTAATATCAAATATTATTCATAGTGAAATTTTGTTTGCGGGTGTAGATTGAGTTTTCAGTCAAACCACATTAAATTGTTTTGTGTGTGATTCTTGATGCTCTATTCTACCTGTCTTACATTTTCTTCCCAAAAATTGAATTTTTCTTCATTTTTGTGATATGTTTGAGGGTTTGACAGATCAATGAATTGTGTTTATGTTCAACCATCGTGACTTCTGCAACGTATAAAGTAGATAAATTGTCTGGCTTGAATGATTTTGAGCTACAACGATTAAAGATGTGTGTTCTTTTGATTTAACAAGGTCTTATTGAAGCTTTGGAAGATGAATCCAAGTTTGACAAATCCATGACCGAAAAGGATAGGATTGTGTTGTTAGAGAAGACTCATAGTGCAACTGTTTTAAGCTTTGTGACAAGGTTCTGAGGCAAGTTTCGAAGGATAAGACTGTAACGAGATTATAGACGAGCTTGAAAGCTTGTATATGACCAAGTCCCTTGTTAACCATCTAGACTTGAAGCATACGTTGTACTCATTTAAGATGAGTAGTGATAAGGTTGTTAGTGAAAAATTGGATGGATTTAATAAATTGATTATTGATCTTAAAAACGTTGTTGTTCAAATTAATGATGAAGATCAAGCATTTTTTGTTACTGTGTGCCTTGCTAAAGATGCATGATCATTTGAAGGAGACTTTACTGTATGGGAGAAAAAAAAATTCTCTCGGGGAGGTTTAGATTGTCTTGAACTCGAAAAAGTTGAATGAGAAGTTTGATGTAAAGATATCAAATTCTGAAGATGGTCTAGTAGCAAAAGGAAGACCATCTAATCATAAAAAGGGAGGAAATGTTAGATGGATATATAAGTATAAGACTCGTGATGGGAACGTAGTGAAGTCTTTTAGATGTTATCACTGTAAGAAGGAAGGTCACACAAGAAAATATTTTTCTCAAAAGTAGAAGAGTGGATAGTCTGATAGACCCTTTGGGTCTAGTAAATGTTTTGATGGACCGTCTACATTTGGTGAAGCAACTATAGTAGAAGACAGTTATGAATCATCATAGGTCCTCATGGTGTTGAGTAGTGTTGATGATTGTGTCTTTGGTTTTTCGTTTCGTATGACACCTAATTGTCTATGGTTTCAATAGTTTGTAGGACTTGAAGAAGGGTTTGTTTGTCTTGGTGATAACAAGTCCTACAAGGTAATTGGTATTGAAATGATTAAGTTTCATCTTTATGATGGAAAAGAGAGAATGCTTGAAGAAGTTAAGTATGTACCTAGTTTGAAGAGAATGGTTTGTATGCCTCGGAAGGTCTTATAATCTCTAGGTTAGCGTTTACTCTTGAAATGACCGTTTACACCAAAATAGTTATGGCACAAAAGGTTAGGTCATGTAAGTGAAAAGAAGCTAGTGGAGTTGGATAAACAAGACTGTTTGGAAGTGATAGAGTTGACCATTAGCATTCTATGAACACTACATCCAAGAGAAACGTAAAACTCATTGCAACATGGGTCAGCAGAGAACGAAGGGGACCTTTGATTAAATTCATGCTAATTTATGGGGCCATCTTCTACTTTATCATATTCTGGTGCCAGATACTTCTTATCAATATTTGATAAATACTTAGGGAAGTAATAGGTTTACCCTCATAAAACCAAAGATGAAGCATTTGAGAACTTCAAGAACTGGAAACTTCTAGTCGAAAATTAGATTGGTAAGATAATTAAATGTTTGAGAACTCATAGTGGCATTGAGTTATATCTAGAGTTGTTTAATAATTTTTGTAGAGAACATGGCATATCAAGGCAGATGACGGTTGCATGAAAACCTCAATAGAATGGCCTAGCAGAAAGATTCAATAGAACATACGAGGAAGATAGCCTTTCCAGAGTTGGCATAAAGGCGTGTTAGGATGGTTATTGTGTGGAGCAGCTTTATCGTGTCTTTTAAGAGATCATAAACATAGACGAGAATTTTATAAAAAATTCATGATAAACATAAAATAAGCATATAAAATATTATTTTATTCTTATTATTTGAGTTAGATTTCAATTATCAAATGAAACAAAGACTAGAAGATGGTGTAACATCTATTAGAAGAAACACTTATATCTTACAAAATTTGTTACTTAAAAGAACTTGTCTTTTAGACAAAGTAATTTTATGATTTATATTTCATTATAAAAACACTTAATCAAAATTAACAAAGATATATTGTAACATTTACTTTAACCATTTTCATTCTCATAATTGTAAATTCCTTTTTCAAACTAAAATATTGTTCATTTAACTTCTCTTCCCTAAATGTCTATGCTTCTTAAAGGATAACACCAAATTTAAAAAAGTTAAGAAAATCCTAAATTACTCTTAAAAGAACTTATTAAAAACTAAACACATTATTATATATTTATAATATAAAAAATTAATATAGTTGACTCAAAATTTCACATGGAACCACAAAAACTCAACAATGTAAAAATACTAAGAATCAAACATCAAAATATAAGAAAAATAAAAAACTTAAAGTTTGATTAAGTTAAATTATCCTGTATACTATCATCAACTAGAAATATAAAATAATTCATAAAATAGTCTCGTGTACGTTCTAATCAAACAAAGGATAAGAAACAGTCTCATAAAATTGAAAAAAAAAATCAAAAGTTTTAGAGTTTAGAAATACAAAATATTTTAAATAAAAAAATAGTTTATATTATATATAATCTTTATAACTGTTAAATAATAAAAAATTTCATTCTATATTTAGTTTAAACCTTCTCCTCTAAACTTATAAAATAGATTTTTATAATATTAATATCCATAACATTTTAATTAATAATATACAATGTATTAGAAAAAAGTACGTATCATATGATACTAAAACTTCTTTTATATTTAATAATATTATTTTGTAATTTAAAAATATTTTTTTCAATAAACGTGCTGATCAATAGACCTCTATAAAATTAATAAAAATTTTAATATCTAATACATTTAAAAAAGGATATAGTTTTTATATGTAGAAAAATATTTTTTTAATATGTGTGTGTATATATATAAGACAGAAAATAGTATTATTTAGATTACCTTTTAGCACAAAAGTGCAACACGTGGGTACGTGTGTCACGAAATTTTGGAAACAGCAACAATACCTGTCCATTTTTAAAGAAAATATTATAAAATTTCCAAAATTTAAATATATAGCCTTTTAATAGCCATATTGTAAATTTAAAACATATTTAAATCATAATATAAAAAAAAGCATTATATTGACATTATCCATTTTAAATATAATTTTTAAATAGTTTTTCAGGCATATTAACATTTTCTCTGGAAGATATAATTAAATCATGATATAAAAAAATCATCACCAAATCACTATATCTTAATTAAATTTTCCACCAATCGCCATGATCAATTAGTATGAATTTATTATAGTTAGTGTTGAATTCAAGTGTTATTAGATATGATTAAAGTTATATTAATTTTAAAAAGTGGAAAATTTTAATCTAAAAGAATTGATTCTAAATTTGAGATTGAAATATTATATAATATTTTACTACACTTCAAAAGTAATTTTACTTTATCAGTTAATTAAAGTTATTATCACACTTTTGATATATTATTACAAATCATTTATTTTAAAATCATTCTATTAACACCAATTTTCTTAAAATTTTATTAAATAATAATGGAAACACAAATATTTTCTAAAAAGTAGTTTCTAAAATAAAATAACAGTCAACACAGTTTTTTTTATACAAAAGCATTATCATAATATTGTGAAAATAGGAATAAAATTCTAAAAAAAATATGTACACAATTGGTATTCTTATCTATAACAATTAATAAATCTATAATAATGCGACTAGGTTGACTTCTTCGTATTATTATATTTGTTTATCAACCTTGGGTGACACTCTAACAAATTTCCAATCCCATTTTATTACTTTTATATTAAAAAATTTAACTTATATTTTAATTAAATAGCTTAGTTTCATATATTATTATTATTTACGGTTGTTATGAAAATGTCAAATAGGAACATGAAGTTTTTATTTTTCATCACCTATAAGAAGACTATTCACAATAAAGAACAAAAATTCTAAGATTATTCTTAGTACATATTTATAAAATCAATAAAATCAAAAATATTTGTATGATTATTTTTAAGTATATTTTATTATTATTTTATTTTTATTTTAATGATTATTTTTACTACAATAATAATTATGTCCAAATTTTAACTATATTCGTTTTTCATTATCATAAAAGAAATGTAAACATATAGACCGAGTAGGAGTAAGACTCTTAAAAAATATGTATAGAAGAAATTACAAAAACTAGAATGCTTTTATATATTAATACTAATCATATTAATAGTGTCATGCAATGATGGGTTTCATAATATAAGTTTATCTTAAAGTATATGTAATATTTATACAAAAAAATATAAATAATAATATTTTTCATTCGTATTCTTACATATTAAAAAATATACCTTAAAAAAATTTACTTCTAAAAAAGTTACTACTTTCATAAAACTAGGCAAATGACAGATAAAACACTATTCTTTTATAAACATTTATTAAAAAATTGTAAAATTAAAATTAACTTATAATACTTTTTCATGTTACTTTTAGCTTTAACTAAAAAAAAAATTGTATTAATTAAAATATAATTAAATTATAATTTATCTTTTAACATTCTAATTGTAATGCGTTATTCTCATTTCTCGCTATCTTGAAATTTCTCTTTATCTTCTTTCTAAATTATTTTTTTAGTCTTCATCTATTTTAGAATGTAATTACATTTTGTTGAGGAGAAAAATGATAATTTCTAACTTATCAAATTTTCAAACAAAGTATATTTTTGTCTAGTATAAAGATTCTTTATTTTATTTCTCTTCTTGTGAATTTGTCATCAAGTGTAGTGGGATTAGTTGAGAAAAGTGATCCTATCAATTTTTTTAAGCTCATACTTAAATTTGGTTTGGTTATGTTTGGATGTTTTGATCTAGATCTCTATATTTTGAGTAGTTTTCTTGCTTAAACTGAAACTTTCTTTGAAATAAGGAATTACATGCAAGGGAAGTCATTTTCTTTTTGATAGAAGCTTGGGATAGATGATATGGATGTGAAGGTGACGTGGTCACAATATTTTAAGTTTTATTCAAGGTTGTGTTGTTTCAACAAATTTTAAATATTTGAGCTTGAGATTAAATTTGTGTAGTTTGAATGAAAGAAATTGTGGTGTTTTTATCAGTTTTGTGTTACAATGTTACATCTTAGATAAATTGGTTCAAGTCGTGGTTATTTTGAAGCAAAGTATTCAATGTTACGCACAAGAATGTGGTTGAAATGAGATGAAGTTGAAATATTTTATTATATAATTTAAAAAAGCTTAAAAAACAAAATTATTGACACTTTATTTTATAAAAACTACAATCTCTCAAAAATAGTTTTCCTTTACCTTCTCTCTAGATTTTTTGAGTTAATTGTTCATCATTTTTAAGATTTGAACCTAGCATAGTAGAACTAGTAAGGAATAGAAGATATTCATCTTACCATATTTTTGTTTAGAATGAGTTCTTCTTTGTTCCCTTATTTCTTGGGTTGTTGTCAAGAAGGGCGGTTTGCATCCTTATGTTGTGTGCTTGTATGTGTAGTGTGTTGGACAAAGATGAATCTATGATAGTTTAGAGTCATAGTGGTATATTCAATTTGATGTTGAAAGGATTATGCGGGTAGGTTTAAGATTCTTGTGTGAATCAAGGACTAGGATTGTTGTAGTTTTGTGGGAGTAGCTAGATTTTTAGGTAAGGGAAACTATTCTTATTTGTTTTCTAAATAAGCAAAGGTAAATGCTTAAGTTGGTGAATACTTATTGAATATTTATCCTTTAGCTGAGATTGAACTTGGAAGATATGCGGAACATTAGAGTTTGGAAGAAATTTTGGTGAATGTTAGATTGTATTAAAACATCTGAATTTAGGTATGATAGGTTCATCTTGATAACTCGTTGTTTTGTTTAGAATTGTATGATTGAGTTTGGTATAATTAACTTTGGTTATGTGAATATAATTTTGGAAGTCAGTTGATGTTGTCCAATTTGAGCAAGTAAGTGCAAAAAGGGTTAATTTACTTAATTTTGTTTCAATTGGATTTGTAGTGTTGACGTAAGTTGAAGATTTGTTGATATTAATATTAGTTTGACAATCAAATTTTCCATGTTGGATGACCATGTTGGTAGTAAAATGCTTTAATTGTTTTAGTTTGGAGTCAGTAGTAACTTGTAAAGTTAAAAATGTTAAGTGTAAGTTATAAGTTGAAATTAGGCAACTCTTTGTTGTTTACTTTCACTTGAGTTTAGGTTGTTATGCTCTATTTGAATAATAATAGTTAGTGGTTGAAATCTATGTCAATATGTGTTAATTTTGTTATAGACTAAAATGTCAATTTAGGGTGTTCGAGTAGTTTGGAACTCTAGAGAACTCAATTTTTTTGCATAAACCACTAAGTGGGTTCCCCAACTACCCTCCTCAACTTTCGAACAAATTCGAGATAGAGAAGAAGTTAGTTTTATTGTGAAAAATCTACTCAGCGGATCCCCTTTGTGCAACGAATTTGAACCTACGAGTAAGTGAAGAATTTTTTTTGTCAAATTTGCTAAATTGATCATTTTTTTTGAATTAGGCTTATTGATCTCCACGAAAGTTGTAGCCTTGGATTAACTTTCTAAGGAGGTCTAGAAGTCCAATTATGTTTGTTTTAGTGAGCAAATATCAAACTATCAATTCTTTTGGCTTTCTTATGAGTTATATTTGAGTTTGATTATATGAGTAGAACTTGGTGTAACTTATTATATTTAACTGTTGTGAAATAATTTATGCTTTATTAGTTCTTTTTTTAATTACGATGCAATATAATAAGCGAGCATGATATGGAGTAAGAGAGCATGATATGTGAAGTGGATATTGTGTTAAATATTATTGGTTTATTTTATTTAAATAATATTGATATGCACAATTTTAATTATGTTGTGATGACATTATAAGCATATTTTAAATGTATCACTTTAATGTTTGAAGGTTTAGGGATTTAGACTATATATATATATAGGTATGAAAATGTAAATTCACAAATTTATGAAACCCTTAATTATTTAATGTATTAAGTAAGGATACGATATAACAAAAATCGTATTGATTCACTGATATTCTAAGTCATAGACTAAGATATTAGTTACTAAGAAGTTGATGGGGAATTCTCGCATACGATGATATGTGGATATGCAACTTGTGTTGAAATGAACTCACGTGATCCTTGACTCTTAGGTTGGTTATTGATTTAAGTCTTAAATTGGATCAAATGTTGATATCTGGTAGGACATACTTAATACAAGTAATCCGGAAGGTGTTAGTCATTTGTTGAATTTGACATTGCCTTTTATGTGCATAATCATTTGTTATTTATTGATGTAAGGACAAATGTTTTTGTTGTTATAATGAAATTAAATGGAATTGTTTTATTGTATTATTATCTTTTAAATTTTAAATAACTTACTTTGTTTTTGTTGTTGTCTATCTTATACACTCTTATGATTGTACTATGAACATGAGGAGATGTAGGTACAAGTTTAGGAGTTATATGTAGAAGAATGTAACATCATATGGATGTATATAGATATATGAAGTATGTAACATTTGTTAGAATGTTAATTATTAACTTTTTTTATATAAAATATTTATAATAAATAATAATTATTGTTAAATACTATATAATTATTAATTACTATGGGAAAATTAGGTTTAGGGTTACTCATATTTTTCGTGAAAGGGATGCGTGTGATAAGTTGACTAATTTAGAATTTATTCATAGATAATCATTTCATTGGTATAATAGGCATCCATGTAGTATGTTCTTAGAATTATTTATGAATATGTATAGTCTACCTATACACCGTTTTTGTTAACATATGAGTTTTGGTCTAATCCTTTTATAATTTTTTTTGTATTTTTTTAATAATACTTTTTTCATGTGATGACAAAATAATTGTTGTTACATGAGATGTTAGTTTAGTTGAGATGTCAAGTTATATAATAGAAAACTTTTATAAAAAAAATTAACAAAAAAATATTTATATATAACCATAAATAAAGAAGATTTCTTTATTATAACCACTTTTATATGTAAACAAATTGTTATTAATGTGATCCTTATTAATATAACCCATTCTATCACTTTATTATTCATAACATAAAAGCTACTTATAATAATTTATTATTACTATCCAAGACTAAAAATAGCTGTTGGAATTGATTTTTACACTATAAAACGAGGTTAGTGATGGTAATCACTAGTTAAAAAAGTCGTTAGAAAATCATTGATGGTATAAAACTCGTTAGAAAATCATTCATGATAAAAAAATGACACAAAATAAAACACAAATTAAGTTCTTTTCGCTAAATTATAATTTTATATTAAAAAACAAATTTAGTATATTTAAATTATAATGAAACTATTCAATTTATGGGAAGAGAAAATATAATTGGGTGATATTTAATTACCTTATTAGTACTAATAAGAAAGAGCATTCCATATATTTGTATTGTTTAAGAAAAAAAAATTAATAATAATAAAAAAGTAGTAGAAAGTAATTTGTAGTATATTATATTATTGAGAGTCTTTGCAATTATGTTATGCTATTAAAATGTCTAAGACTTTTAATATTTAGATAACTTATTTTTATTTTTTAATGAATAAAAATAAAATATGTATACTAAATTGAGAAATCTCTTTATATATATTAATAAATAGTTAATTTTATTTTTTAATTTTAAAATATAACTAATGATATAATAAGGATAAAAAATCTGTACAAAGAATACATGTGTAAGAATTTTACGTAACAAATGTTTAAATTGTAGAGACTCTGAACATTTTGTTTTCAAACTGGAAAAAGAAATTCAACTTGCAACTTGCTTCTCCCCAACATGCGTTATATTATGATTTATATAGTGCAAAATAATTTGTTATGATGATAAATTAAAAAAAAAGTGAAAAGTGATAAAGAAGATGAAAAAAAGGGAAATACCAGCAAAATAAAAATTAAAAAAACACTTTTATTCATTTATTTGTTTTTTCTTTTTCTTCTAGCAAGACCATAATAAGAACTACTACTTCAGCCAGTGATTGCTTTTGCTTCTTCTCACTTTATTCTTTCTCTCTCTCTTTCTCTCTCTCTCTTTCTCTCTCTTTGCCCCTTCAAAGATGCACTTCAATCTTTTCTTTTGGCAAAGACCAGCATCCTTAATTCTTCAAAATTCTTTTACTACGTAATTGCTACCAAAAAAACCTTTGCTTTTTTTTTTTTCTCTCTTCTTCCGTACCCATTTATTTTTCCTGGAATTTCGATTGTTAAGGTTGTTCTACATCGCGTTTCATTGTCCCTCAACGCCTTTCAGCGGAAATTTCATCTGGGATTTTCGTGGATCGGACCCAGATCCTGTTGCTGTCTGATCCAGCTATATTGTTGAGGTAGACCTTTCTTCTCACTGTAGTTGAATGAACAAGTCAAAGTTTCTCTCTTGGTGCTTACGGTGTTATGTTATGTTACGTAATGATACACAAATTTATAAATTAGTTGGTTGGTATCAATGGACAAGGGAATTTTCAATTTTCAATTTTTATTTGTTTATTTTTCTTTTTAAAATTGGGTTATTTGTTTGTGTCTTGGTATAACCGTAAGGGTTGGTATAACTGTGAGGGTTGTTCCATTTATTTAGTTTGGTAGGAAAGGGAGAGGGTTATTTTGTTGGATTCCTGTTATTTTTTTAATATATTAGGGATTTGGGGTAATTTTTGAGTTTGCAGTTTGTTTGTGTTCCAGATTTGTCATAATAAGAAGCACCATGGATGTTGATAAAGAACTTTTTGCTGAATCCTCTGGCTGCCATCAATTAGTGTTTTTTGTTGATAAGTTTAGCAAAGATGATACTATCTTATGATGGCTAAGAGAGTTGATGCTGAAGAGAGGTTATTGTTTCATTGGCTGTTGTCTCTGTCTGAGATTCAGTTAGCACTTGCTTGGCTAACTTGCTGATTGAGGTTGCTGCTTTGTATGTTTTGAAGAGTTTCAATAAGGAGTGTGTTCTAACAAAAATCTTTTGTTGAGCCAATTTTAAGTTATGATCAAGCAGATATTAAATAGGCTCCCTCGGAAGCCCTCCAAATCGGGGGAAAGTAGGGAAGGAGGGGTGTTATCAACGCCCTCTTCAACTCCTTCGACAAGTGCGAGGAGCAACGATGTAGCCGGCAACCGTTATGGAAATTCAACTGCTTCAACTCTTTCAGGCGTTGTTGATTCTAATTTGGTTCCTGGATTGAATCATGGTGACAAGATTGCCCAAGCTATGAACTCTCAACTGAATCTGAATGGGAGTTTTCCAGTTTCTGCCTATGAAGCCTTGCCAAGTTTTCGCGATGTTCCAAATTCAGAGAAGCAGAATTTGTTTATAAGAAAGCTGCAAATGTGCTGTATTTTATTTGACATGACTGACCCTACGAAGAACCTCAAAGAAAAGGAAATTAAGCGACAAACATTAGTAGAACTTGTGGATTATGTGTCATCTGCTAATGGGAAGTTTACAGATGTTGTGATGCAAGAAATTGTAAAAATGGTGTCCATAAATTTGTTCCGGACATTTATTTCTCCTCCTCGTGAGAACAAAGCTCTTGAAGCATTTGATGTAGATGAAGAAGAACCTTCCATGGACCCTGCATGGCCTTTCTTGCAAATTGTGTATGAACTGCTTCTAAGGTTTGTCACATCACCTGAGACTGATGCAAAGTTGGCAAAAAGGTATATTGATCATTCATTTGTCCTGAGACTGTTAGACCTTTTTGATTCAGAGGATTCCAGGGAACGGGAATACTTGAAGACAGTTCTTCATCGTATTTATGGGAAGTTTATGGTGCACCGACCATTCATCAGAAAAGCAATCAACAATATATTCTACCGCTTCATTTTTGAAACTGAGAAACACAATGGGATTGCAGAACTCTTAGAAATCTTGGGAAGTATAATCAATGGATTTGCTTTGCCACTGAAAGAAGAGCACAAGCTGTTTCTTGTGCGAGCACTTATTCCTCTTCATAAACCAAAATGCATACCAATGTACCACCAGCAATTATCTTATTGCATTACACAGTTTGTGGAAAAAGATTGCAAGCTTGCTGATACTGTTATACGGGGATTGTTAAAATACTGGCCCATTACAAATAGTTCTAAGGAGGTTATGTTCATAGGGGAGCTAGAGGAAGTCTTAGAAGCAACTCAACCTGCAGAGTTTCAACGATGCATGGTACCCTTGTTCCGGCAAATAAGTCATTGCTTGAGCAGTTCACATTTCCAGGTTAGTTAATTATAGTACTTTCCGTATGTTTCCACTTTCTCTTTTGTTTTCTGTGATGATTTTACAACCCTCAAAATAGATTAAATGAAGCCTAAATTTGCTTGTTGGTTGTTGCCTGATTTGTGACATACTGTGGGGGAAAATTGGTGAAGAAACCACTTTTCATATTCAAATAATATCCTAGTTCATTTTTGGTTAGGATTATTTCTGGAGAAGTTTTTTCTTTTCTGTTTTTGAAGCTCTCTCGGAAAGTTGACAAAAATAATTAATTATTTCTTTAAAATATAAGCCAAACATGGATCTTAAAAGATATGAAAAAGTTGACAAAAATAAGTCAAACCCACAATTAATTTTGTTTTATATGTTAGTCAGGAAATATGGGCCTCACAAGACAAATTGTAATGCAATTTGATAATAATTTAATGTTGGATTACATGCAGTTTTTTTAAAATGTGTGCCCACTTTTAACTCATAATATGATTTTCTTCATTTCTGTGAACTTTACTTATGAAAATTGATGGAGGAATTGGTTAATGTGGCTTTCTTTTTCTGTTTCCAATGTTTATTGCTTTCACTTAGACATCTCTGTTTTTTTGTTTTTCTGATAGATTTTCAGAATGCTTGAACAAAGTTTTGGTGAAAGATTTGTGGTTTTTTGTTATTTCTATGACAATTTATTTTCTTTGAGGAATTGCTAGGTTATTTGGGTAATCTGTTTCTGTTACTGAATTGAGTGTAATTGTGTTAATTTTTTTGTGGGGCGGTTGTTGTTGGGGATCCCTGTAGACTGCAATGGGAACTCAGTGAAAATGTATTTGTACGGGCTGCTGAAAAGATGGTGCACATATTTTCTTCATGCTGTGCAGTTGACTTTGAATGCATTCATTATAGACCAGTGGAAAGACAAAGATTGTTTTGTGTGTTGTCTACATTTTTTATCTTGTAAAATGAGAAGAACGAGAACAATTAATTTACAGCATACCACTTCTTCAAAAAGAATAAGAAAATTGGGACGTGATAAACACCCTACAGTTGGGGAACTCTCCCCTAAAAGCTAGCTGTCAAAGAGAGAGAACCCAGCCACTTGAGTATTCTGCTAAGTATCCATACTACTCAATGTGGGAACTAGACACCCTGTAATATACAAAGTCCCTCTCATAGCACTGCCTCTTAGCCGACATTCCAACTATTGTACTTTACAATGTCTCACTCAGCCTTTTTGATTAGCCCTTCTGTAGGTATATACTGTTTCGAGACTCTAGCAATGGACCCTGCAATCAATTGAAAGTACCCAAGCTCCTGGAAACCCTCCCTTAAAAACTAGCTATCAAAGGGGGCAGAACTGAGCCACATATGTACTCCGTTGAACATCCATACCACTCAATGTGGGTTTCAATCACCTTATAATTCCCAAGTCTGAGAGCAGTAGCTATCAAGGGGAGAATCAAGTCACTTAAGTACTTCACCAAACACCCCATACTATATGTGAGATTTAGGCTCCCTATAATAGTCAATTTCCCCTATGAGAGAGTGTGCTGTTGCAGTGCATCAGCAATAGTTAAAGGGTAAAAATGGGCTGACAAATGTGCAAACTGAAAGTTGGTATTATCATCTATATTATTATTATAGACACGATAGCCAGAATAGTTATACTTGGTGTTTATCATTGATTGTGTTTGTTTACAACAATGTTGTTAAAATCGTGAGTATACTAGCAAACTCGTATGATTACACGATTTTGGAGGAGCAGGCGAGGTGACTCGGATGGCAGATCGTGAGCTGCGCGGATCAGTGCTAGTAGGCGTGCTGCTCGGTGAATTGGAGGATCGTTAGACCGTCTCTATTCTCCTACTCGTCTCCTTTTCTGCTAGGGTTAGTAAGCAAATCAGAAAGAACCCCATAAAACCAACTCCCGAAACGAACCCACGACCATCTCTCGCCACCGCTTGCCCTCTCCGCCGCTGTGTTCGCCGTCGTTTGCCGCTGCTTGCGATCGCTGCCATGCACTGCCGCTTGCGCTTGCCGCCACTCATCAACACGACATCAAGCGGTCACAGTTATTAATATGAAGGATTTCCTTGGATAGTTTATTAGTTGTTTTATGCATGACCATTTTATGAACTATGAACCTATTTTTAGTTGTAATATGTATTGAATATACTATTAACTCTTAGGAGTTGAGTTAATATCCTTGAGTTATGAGTTTTTATCTCTTTTCCGATCCTCTTAGAATCCTCAAGTTTGACAACATTGGTTTACGAGCCTGTAGTTGATAAGTAAATTCATAGGTGTAATCGCCATACAAAAAAGTATGAGAAATTTGGTCAAAGTATACAACATATTTTGTTAGGAGTTTGATTACTATCCAAACCTCACTCAGTTGACAAACTCACAACTACTGTCCTCTATAATTGTACTTTTATGGAGTCAAAATATACTATAGAAACTGTAATTGCAGCTCCAAAATTATTCACTCTTCACTACATTTATTGGAATGTATCTATTGGAAAGTCGCCTTAATTGTGGTTACCCCTAACTTGCCTAAGTTGCGACCTCTTTTGAGGGTTGGGTTCCCTTAAATGTCACCTCAAGGTGATGGTTTAATCCCAAATAGATTAGTGAAAAGGAAAATATACAATATATAGGTAGGATGCAAACCTCAACTTACTATTAGTTTTTTGGGGTTGAGTTAGGTTCAAATTCTCATTCTAACATATTGGAGGAACCTTTTCCTATTATTGCTGCGGGTGCATTCAGCTGTCACATTGTAATAAATCCTCTAGAAGTTTCATTTCCTCTGCTTTCACTTTCAAAGCATGAAGTTCTTGCATCTGTTCTTAACTTCTCATTGTATAACTAGCAGTGCAGGATCCGTCTTTTGAGATTCTTGAATTGCAAGGGAAGAGGATGCTACTTATTCCATCTGTAAAACAATATACAGTATGCACTGATTGTGTATGACTGAAAATTATGCTAAATTAAAGAAAATAAAGTTACTATCCTTCCCCCTGTGCATGCCTCCATGGGAGAGTGGGAGGAGGTTGTCCCATTGGAGAAATCATGCCGAGCGATGTCTAGTAATTTTTTAACTTATTTTATTATTGAAATTAGAAAGTAGGTACTACTTGGGACCCTGTCCTTTGGTCTTGTGCTCCTCTTACTGTTACATCATCTTAAAATGTTTTAAAAGATTTTTAAGCAATTGTTGAGACAAAAAGGGTGGAGTTTGCTTTCTTAATATTAAACTTCCCTAATTTTGGGGGCAAGTGGATCCCTGAATTTTTTATTTTGGTAATCATACCCCTCATTTATTTTAAATAATGTCTCATAGCTAGTCTGTAATTTTTGCTGGATTGTCAAGTTTAACATCTGGCCTATATTTATTTATTTTTCTCTTAAATTCAATTATCCACACTTGAAAATGTAAGTTTACATTTATCTTGTAAAAGTACATTACTGGGAATCTAGAGTGTTGGAACAAATTCTAATGCCTTTATGTTTTAGTTTGGATACTTGTTTAACCACGACTTATAGTCAAGAGTAAAGCCATAATTTTTTTTTCTGTTAAACATGTTATGTACTCAAGTATGAGTTTTGAGAGTTGAAAAAATCATTTGGCAATAAGATATGCATGCTATATTCTTACTTTCGGATAAAAAATTCTATGAAATTCAAATAGTGGTAAATGTTGCACCCTTCTTATAGATAACCAAAATGGTGGGGCTAAAGTGAAGATTTTGTTTTAATTCTGCAAACCACAAAGATTGCACCCAATATTCTCTTTCTTACACACCCACGTGCACATACACAAATTTTCCTTGTCCTCTTTCATCATAGCTTGGATTTTGGATTCTTTATTTGGCCAAGGGTCCATTGTTTAGCAAGCTTCTATTATTCTTTTCTTTTTAGTACTGATAAAAACAGTGATAATAGGAGGCATTTGGTTCAAGATAGATTGCATCGTCAAGAATGATATTCTCAAGAATACTATGACTAGTAATGTTAGTTCTAGATAAATTAAGAAACATATTTGTTCAGAATTTGATGCTTTTATCAAAGAGTACAATGACAGTGTAGAAAGTTTTTGCACTGTCATCCAATTATAATCTATTGGGAAGTTTGTTAACTTTTACAATAATTATCTTAAAAGTCAGTCATATCAACAATGATTTATGATTGGTTGACAGAGTAACACTTTTTCCATTAACAGTGCATAAAAATTAAACTCCTTCAAAATTTAAATGATTGGAGAAAAAGAGTACGAATAGAAGTTGATAGTTAGGTTTCCAATATTCCTTTGGAAAAGTAACCTACCCAACCCTCACTATGGGAACAAAAACCAACCAAGCAAAACAGGAATGTTATTTTCCTGGGAATCAAAATCAACTCTCTAGGAATTTTAAGGCTTGTAGCAAACATGACAATGTCATGTTACCTAATTTACTCTCCTAAGAATAATTTGACAATCCATGAAACAAACAAACCCTTAGACATAAAATCAGAAGTAATTTTACTATTAAACACTGCTATGGATGCCTTTCCCAAAAATTAGGCAAAAGTGTTGCCATTTTATTCCGAGTTGGCTCATCATTCTTGGTAGGATTACGTAACAATGGCATGAATTGCTGACATTGTGATGCATAATTCTGAAGAGTGGATATTTTTACTACAACATCACTTTACTCCCAGGCTCTTTCATATGTTTTGATTGCTTCTTAATTTGCAGGTAGCAGAGAGGGCTTTGTTCTTGTGGAATAATGATCACATTGGGACTTTAATCAAGCAGAACCACAAAATTATACTTCCCATTGTCTTACCTGCTCTGGAACAAAATGCTCGAAACCACTGGAACCAAGCCGTCCAAAGCTTGACGATAAATGTCCGCAAGATATTCGCGGACACCGACCCTGAATTCTACGAAGAGTGCATGATGAAAGTTCGGGAAAGTGAAGCGCAAGAGAAGGATATGAAGTCAAAGCGTGAGGCCCGATGGAAGCGGTTAGAAGAAATGGGAGGCATGAAAGCAACAACCAATGAAGCTGTTCTGGTTTCTCCGAGAACTGCCTCTCATACCCCTTCTGGCAAGGCAAGTAGAACTCAGTTGGAGTGATCCTTGTGTTTTGGTATTGGCATTGGAGAGTCGAAAAGCATAACTTATGCTGCATTGCATTATGTTGCATAAGAATACAAGGGGTGATAATGTGTTGCTTTTTGTTGGTTCCATTGGCCACATTGATAAAATTTCAAGGCCAAAAAATGTGGGGTACAAAACAACTCCAACTTAGTCTTACAAGCATGGAATGAATGTATATATTGGATTGCATGGACAAGAATGGTTGCCTCAAGCCACAGTGTATTTGAGAATTTGTTTTCTAAAGCTGGCCTTTTCTGTTTGATGTTTCCAATGGCTTGAGTTCAACCTTTAATCTGCTTTCATACTAAAACTTTGATGGAAGCATCCTCCATTTTTTGTTGCCAATGTTTAGTGTTAATCATGGTTCTTTTGTGTAGGTGAGTTGGTTGTTTAAGGAAATTGGGCCATTGGACTCTCTATTTTATATATGACATGATGAAAGCAAATTATTTAGTGAATGTATTATTACTGATGAAAGTATTCAAGGAATCTTTCTTTTCTTTTATTTGTCTTTGAAATTCCAGATTGGCATGAAAAAGTGGTTTTTCTTCCACATTTTAAGGTTTACTATTTTTTGTCTCTATTTTTTCTTGAATATTTTTGCCCTCAATCTTCACAGTTCTTGTAAGGCTTTTTTTTGTCCTTATATTTTTCTCTGTTAATAGTTTTAGTTTCATATTAAGTAATAATCTTGATTGATTATTTAATAATCATGTTGGCAATCCAATCACCTTTTTGTTATCAAATAGTTTGATGAAACAATCACGTGAAATCATTTTTAATAAACCGTAATTTTAATCTTTCGCTAATTAATTTGACATCATCAATTGATTTGAATAAGTGAAATATATTAAAGAAAATTATGTGATAATAATGTGAAATTAGTTGTGCATCTAGTGTCGCATTGAACTCAAGAATAAATAAAGAATGGTTTAGAGTGAAATGTTAATCACAAGATATGGTGACAGAATAAAAGACAAATATAAAGCTAAAAATGAATAACTTGTCTTATGTGTAAGATAAGTGTTTTAGTTTGCATCTCATAAATATATTTTTAATTCAACTTTATAAAGGGACACAAAGCAGTTATTAGTTAACTAGAACTATAAATACACCTAACTAACTAACTAAATCACTTTTTTTACCTGAAAAACAATCTATGTTCAATAGAAAGGGTTTGAGACCTCGGTAAAGGGACATTATTTCTAGATACTAGACTGAAACTGAATACTTATCTTATTTTGTACGCTCTCACTAACTTGATCAACAGGTAAAACCTCTCTAAAGGAGACAGGTTAGAAGTGAAGTTTTACACCCAAGTCAACTGGCAAGAGAGTCAACCGGCAAGAACAACAATATTTTATTATCAAAAGGAGTTAAAAGTTAGGGAAGTAAGAGAAACATTTAGTGACAAATGATAATTTTTCTTTTTCTTTTTATTCTTACTATTATTTACAATTCTTACAAGAATGTCAAACATCTTTATCCATATTAATTAAATCTAACTTCCACCTCGCATCGCTCGTGCTCATTGTCGGGTCAGGATCCCTACCCTACTCTTCAGTCAGTCTCTTACGACACAACTCCTTCATATGACCGCATAATTTTCATCAACAACATCAAACTCACGCAATCGCCAGTCTACACAACAACTTTATTTTAGTTTATGACATGTGTTCTTTGACCTAACTTTCAATTTAACAATTGAAACCTAATTCCAATTCCTACTGTTTTGCCAACAACCACACCGCACATCCCATTCTATCAACCAAGACATTCAAACCCTAAACAGATGGAAATTTCCACCATGGTTGCATTCCTAAAAATGCAGCTTTTCGAAGTTGACGAGCTAGCTTCGGAGTTGACGAGCAAGCTTCATTGTTTTACATCAGCTTCTATGGAATGGTCTCGTAAATTTCGACAACCAATCAGAGTTGTCGACATTCTTGGAGTAATTCGCCATCAATATTACTCTCTAACGACATTTTGACTTAAGGATGATGTTTATTCCTACGTAAAAAGGAGAGAAAAACGCACTAACAAATATTTAAAAAAAAAACATATCTTCCATAAAATATCATTTCATCATCTTTAAAATAGATCAAGTAAAACATGTTAGTGAATCTACAATAATAACAAAAATTAAAATCAGAATAATATATTATTTCTATTGTTAATTCTTATCATTATTATTATTATTATTATTATTATTATTATTATTATTATTATTATTATTATTATTATTATATATTAATAATACCAATAATGATAATAATATGTATACCATTAAGAGAAATCGACAACAGAACATGGTGCAAAAAAATTATAACAATTGACATACTACTTTTCATCAAATTTTCTATGGGGCAATGGCAAATAATCAAAATATTTTCATTTGCCATTAAACAAATTCTTTGACACGCAGATGGAGTTCAAAAAATCAAAAATTTTACCACTTCGGCAATTTACGGAGAATCCAAAGCTTAAAAGAACTAACATTTCTCTCAGTACAAACACACTTGAATTTATTATCGAAAGCTGACAAAAGCCACCAAGTGGCAAAGCTCCATAACCAAGTGATGAAGAAAATAACCATTGAAGCAATGGAAGAAACTTCCTGATCAGTACATTGAAACTGAGAGTCAAAAGAACATTACTAAGAGCAGAAATTGCACTGTAATAGAAATAACTTATTAATATCAGGTTTGGTTGCTAATGTTAGCGTTTTAACATACAGAAATTCCCATAACATGAACATAATTGGTTGTTAATAGGTTAAGCTGAGATCTATTAGATATAATGACTAACTTATCAATCATGCAAATAACTTACTAAAGAAAAACTGCTCGTACATGTGAGAGACTTGAAATCCTAAGTAAAAAGGAAGAAAAAACTTGCCTCTCCATTTCATAAACAAATATTTAGAAGAAAAAAAAACACATCTCCCATAAATAACACATAATCATTATCTTAATGCTCATCTTAAACTTTGAAAATGTAAATTAAAGGATAGTTAAAGAATCTGTTCTCACCGGTTGACCTTCGGATTGACTAGATGGGCAAGTTTTGCTTCTAGTTTGTCTTCTTCTGGCACACTGGAACAACGTCCCGTGAGACAGAGGGGGCTTGATCACACTCCGACGAAAGTCATTGAGAGCATACAAAATAATAATTAGTTTTAATCTTTATTACTCATAAACAACATACCTTTACCGGGGGTCTTAAGTCCCTTTTATAGTTATTCCTCTAATAGCTTTCATTAACGAGAATATAATCTTAACTGAAAGCATAATAGAAACAATATTCTGTCTACGGGCAGCTTTACTCACGGTGCTAACAACAGAAGAAAATCTTATACACCTTTATTCTCGGGTGTTCACCACTTAGCTAATATCTCTATATATTCAAATAACAACTTTATGCAGATATTTATTTAACTAACAACTTTGTGTATATTCACATATATTTTATTCTAACAACTTAATATATATCGACACACAAACACACACACACACACACACATATATATATATATATATATATATATATATATATATATATATATATATAACTAACAACTTTATATTAACATATGACCAAACTTATTATTTTTTTCTATTTTAATTATTCTCTATCGGGCTTACCAATGAAACTGGGTCAAGACCATTACCCTCCTTTTGGGCCCAAAGTCGAGCCGACCATACCCAATTGCTTGGACCGAGGTCCCAAGCACACGAGCACTACTGTTCAGTACACAAGCCCCCTAGGCTCGAGTCGAGCTTGTCCAGGCGAAGAGTCTTACTAGCGTTGGCAACTGACATGAAACTTCCACATAGAGTAGGTGAAGAGTTTACTCACATCTCTTGACTGAATGTCTACCCTCAAGTAGCGATGCCTTCGTAGTTAGGAAAACTCTATACTTCAACTGATTACTACATCGATTTCTCGATGCCTAACTTCATAGGGTGCCCATTCAAGTAGTTGCACCTATCTCAGGCTCGATCATTTTCATCATATATCGTACCAAGTAGTCTCATCTTCTCAGAGCGTCTATACTCGAATGACTTTATTCATTCCGAGCTAGATTGTCTTAGCACATACCAAATTGAATAACTCATCTTTACAAGGAACCTATACTCGGATGAGTCTATTCATTTCGAGTTAGGTCGTCTTTGTTGGGTTTAATAGTGCCAAAGTTCAAGAGGGGGGGTGAATTGACCTTTTAAAACTTTCTCGCAGAAACAGTGTTTAACACAGTTTTACAGAAAATAAATCGATTTATGTGAAAATG
>Ga0123342_1000596_pt1 | contig 57678 bp, 25 predicted proteins | sample Turbeawhitnodule_FD_89960 | JGI IMG/M metagenome (GOLD analysis project Ga0123342, IMG submission 89960) | Root nodule microbial communities of legume samples collected from Mexico - Turtle bean Mexico white nodule | ecosystem: Host-associated > Plants > Roots > Nodule | place: Mexico: Nepantla... | reverse complement strand
TCTCTTTCTCTCACACCGTGCTTCACCTCTCCTCTGTTTCTTCATACCTCGCTGATTTCTTTCTCTTTGATCTTTGTAAATGTTGCAACTACCTCGAAGCACTCCTTTGATTTATCTCTGTTACTCGTGTTTTTTATCACTATTTATAATTCATATTGTTTTAGTGTCTAGTTTTATTTTTAACATTTATTTCACTAAACTTAACTACTTAAAAAATTAAATTGTTTGTTTGTTTATTCATCTTTATAATTGTAATTTATTACTTTAGTTTTCTTGGTCATTCTTGGGTTTTCTCAATATAAGGAGTAGATTATATGTTATCTGAAAAAGTTAACATATATTAAAATGTTGTCAATTTTTAAATTAAAAATAATATTTCATTGTTAACATATATTAAAAGAACAGAATAATTTTATTCATTTTATTTAAATTATTATTTATCGGTTGTAATAGTTTCATAGAAACTTAAGTATTATCCAAGGTAAGAACATGTTTGCATGTATGTCATATCTTCCATATTTGGTTCTTACTGTAGAGTATAAGTAGATTCATGGAGGGGAACTATCTCATCTCTTAAACTCAAACCCCATATAATATTTATTCTAATACTCAAACATAAATTAATAGCATATATGCAGAAACTTATTCAAATTCAACATAAATTTTTTAAAACATAATTAATAGCATTTATCATCATATATACTTAATTAGTAAAATTTTGTCAATTTTAATTATATATATATATATATATATATATATATATATATATTCTAAAGTCCCTTAAAGATTTTTATTTTATTTTTTGATACATTGAAAGGACAAATATTCTATTTTTTCGTTCAAAACATAGTTGTCAAATAGTATTGTGCAAATTATGATATTTATGAAGTTGGCTCTGAATAATATCTTGAAATTGTCTTTATTACAAGGAAAATCGATGAGATCAAATGTTTTTAATTATTTTCACAAAAAAAAATGCTTTTACTTTTAGATAATTTCTCGATACACTTGTGTTAAATATATAAATTTTCTGTTAAAAGAAAAACAAATATTGCTTGCGCACATAGTTATTTTAAGAAAAAGGTTTCAAATCATTATAGAATTTTCTTGTTTCAGTTGTATTATAAGAAAATCACTAAATAAAAATTAATTTTAGATACCTAAATAATTTATTATTATTTAACTAAATTAGAAACTATTTTATAAATTAAAAAAATTATTAGTGTCAAAATAGTTTCTATTATTAATAAAAATTTATAAAATAATTTTTAAATTGATATCTAATCATTAGTTACAAAAGTTTTAACTAATTGTTTTGCATTCTAAATTAGTCTCTATTAGTCTTTTAGAGACTAATTTAGAATCTAAAATATTAGTAGCTAAAACTTGGTAGTTAATTTAGATACTAATTTAAAAATTATTTTATAAATTTTTATTAATAATAGAAATCACTTTAGATATAAATAATTTTTTAGTCTCTAAAATAATTTAGTCAATATAGTGACTAATTATTTTGTTGTCTCTAATTTTGATTACTATTTAATAATTTTCCTATAGTGTTGATTTGTCACATTGATTTTATTTTTCTTATTTAAAATATGTTTTTAATTAAAAGTCTTTACTATTTTTTTTTTTTGAAACAATAATAGTGTGGGATTAAAAAAAAAGTTAAAAAACAATACAAACACATAATACTTATAATATTAAGAAAATTAAAATAAAATTATTGTAGTGGTAATCACCCTCTCAGACCAACAGCTAGTTAGGTTTCCTTGATTAATGGTATAATAATTATAATTTGACTTAAAAAATTAGCATTTTCTTACCTGTGCCAATGGTGTTCTAAATACATATTAGAGCATTTGCGATATCTTCCCTTAATATAGTGACTTAATCACTTTTAGTTAATTTTTTCTGGCATTAACCGCTTTTCTACTATAAATTAGTTTCTAATTGTGCTTTCTAATATTAACTCTCCTTTTTACAAAATTATCTTACTTAAATTAGTTTATTTGTGATGTTGTCTTCTTTACCATAAAGATTATCACACTTGCAACAAAACAATAAGCCAGTGAATCATTTGTTCTGTTCTTAACATCGTATTCTAAATATAGTAGTTATAATTATAATATATATATGTCTTTGATGTTTGTTTGCCTTCTGTTCATTCACTACATTCAATTTATCTTTCTCATTAACTATTGAATATGTTCTAAGGATTTAAATTGAGTTCGTGAGATGGACGTGGATACATTGTTTGCTTCAATTAATCAGATCAATGTTTCTGATCATACTGCGGTATGTGATGTTTGCCTTCACACTCCACCCAATATTGCATCAGATGGCATATGGGGAAGACATACCACAGAAGGGTCACCTTTAAAGTCATCTATGCCAGTATTTCTACTCCAAGTGATTTTGATTTATACTATAACAAGAATTTTGAATTTCCCTTTAAAGAAGCTGGGTTTTCCTGCCCTTTTTTCACAATTGATGGTAAGTTCTCTCCTCATAGTGTATGCTTTACTAAATAATAGGCTTCCTTATTCCATTGCTGCAATTGAAGAACAATAAAGGATTGGTTTATTATAAAGATGGTTATGGAATCTTGAAGCATACAATATATAGGAAAATTAACATAGAGCAGATTTGGATTGATCAACATCTGTAATATGTCTAACAAAATGAATTATCTTTATTTGAAGGCTGGGCTCATTCTAGGACCATCTTTGGGTATATGGGAGAAAGAGAAGACAATGTTGTTTCCTTATGGAAGTCAAGATACACTTGCTACTATAGCATCACTTGGTTATATGATATTTGTCTTTGAGAATGGTGTAAAAATGGATTTTAGCATGATCACCAGAACAGGAAGACAAGGATGGATCATTTCCCTTTTGGGGTTGCTATTTCCTCTACTAATTTGTTATCCATCTTTAGAATACATTTCACAACTTACAACCCAGGGTATAACAGACAAAGTGCATTCAACTGTTGTTTTATTGATGACACAGAACATGACTTCATTTGCAGTGATTGCTTCTGTCCTCGATGACCTTCAAATCCTAAACTCTGAACTCGGAAGATTGGCATTATCTTCTTCACTGGTGGGTGACACGCTAAGTAATATTCTTGTAGTTGTATTGGCAGCCTTTGATAGCAAGAAAGAGAATGGACATGGTATAAATGTGGTTTTCCTTCTTGCCGTAATAATCATCATTTTCTTTGTCTATCGGCCCGCAATGTTCATGGTGATTGAGCACACACCAGAAAGCCAAGAAGTGAAGGATGTTTACATTAACGTTATCATTGGGTTTCTCTTTGTTTTGGGTTGGTCCTCACTGCTCTTCGATATAGAATTCATCCTTCTACCTTTTCTTTATGGATTGGCTACACCAGATGGACCTCCATTAGGATCTTCATTAGTTAAAAGGATTCATACTTTTGGTTTAGAATTTCTTATGCCAATCTTCGTGACTACATGTGCAATGAAGATGAATTATTCCTTGCTAGTGTTCACATCACCAATATTTCTCAGTTCCGTCCTTATGATCCTTATGGGTCATTTCATGAAAATTATAGCTTACATAGCATCTTCACTCTATTTCAAGATATCACTAAAGGATGCGATGGCTCTTGCCCTCCTTCTAGATTGCAAAGGAGTTGTGGAAGTAGCCATGTATAGCTCTGCATTGGACAAAAGGGTACTCCTCTTTCCCCCTTTCTATTCATTTATTCACCTATCTATTTATACTTGTGTAAAAGAAACATACCATGTGAAAGTTGAATGAGACAGTAAGAGATTGACTCTTCAAACACTCATGATCTCATTAGATAGTTCATTAAGTAGAAGTGCTTTAGATGGCAAATCAAAATTTCTTCTAGCTTCTTTTCTAAACCGTTAATCAAATTTTAAATTTCATTTTTGACCAAATACTTATATGCAGGACATCCAACCTGCACTTTATACAGTGGTTATAACAATGATCATGATCTCAAATACTGTTTCTCAATTGATGGTGAAACGTTTGTATGACCCTTCAAGGAAATATTTTGGCTACCAGAAAAGGAACATTTTTGATTTAAAATTTGACTCGAATCTCCGGATCCTAGTTTGTATTCATAAACAGCATCACACAATACCTATAATGTCAGCTCTTGATTTATGTAATCCTACACCATTATATCCAACCTCTGTGGATGTTCTGCATCTGATTGAACTAGTAGGGCGTTCCACCCCAATTTTCATTTCTCACAAGATGAAGAGAGATGTTCCTTCTCATGCAAGAAACTCCTACTCGGAGAATGTAATCCTTTCCTTCAAACTCTATGAAGATGAAAAACTAGGTGCAACAACAATATACCCTTATACAGCAATATCTCCACCTAAATTGATGCATGAAGATGTGTGCTTCCTTGCATTGGATAAAGTTGCATCAATCATCATTCTTCCTTTTCATAGAAAATGGTCTTTTGATGGAAAAGTTGATCACGAGGACAAGACAGTGAGGCTACTGAATTGTAAGGTGATGGAGAAGGCTCCATGCTCGGTTGGAATATTAGTGACTCGTTTTGTTCGTAAAAATGATTCACCACTTCGATTAGCCATGATCTTTTTGGGTGGAGATGATGATAGAGAGGCTTTGTACTTAGCCAATCGAGCAGCCCAAGACATTGCTAACGTTAACCTTGTGGTGTATCACATTACAGGTGAAAACAATGATGAAAATGAAAACGAGGACATTATGCTTGATCGAACAATATTAAAAGACTTCAAAAGGGAATCTTCTCGTTTGAAAAATATTGTTTATAAGGGAATAATAGTGGAGGGTGGTGCCCAAATAGCTTCTGTTCTTCAACAAATGACCGAGGATCATGACTTTTTTATAGTTGGCAGACGCCATGGTATTGACTGTCCTGAAACAAAAGGGCTTCAACAATGGAGTGAGTTTTCAGAGTTAGGCCTCATAGGTGATTTTCTTGCTTCTACTGATCTTGATTGCAAATCCTCTGTTTTGGTCGTGCAACAACAAAACTTTTACCATTAATAATAATAAGCATTTTTGTTGCATCAAAAACATCAATTTAACTATTGTGTCTCCAAATATAGTTATATGTTGCATGTGATAAGTTATAACAATTGCGTGTAATCATAAAACCTTCTATGACGATCTAATGTTCATAACATGTTTAATAAAGGAAAAATCATTTACAACGCGATTAAGTTATTTTTACTTATAAAATTAACCATAAATGGTAATTACATTGCTAGTTATTGCTACTTTTAACCAGTTGTTCAAATACATCATTAATGCACGAATTAATGATATTTGAAAGATGAATATAATTATACATAAAAGACTTTCAGTGAAATATATGAAAATAATTTACCTCAACTAATTAGAATGTTTACATCATGATACTAAAGGAAGGATATATATTATACGTGATATTATATACGTGATATTATATACATTGCATCTAGTTTCTCTATTTAAATTTGTACTCGGACGACCAAGACAATGCAAGTGGGCTGGTCAGGAACTTGACCATTCGGCTGCATAACCATAATGAGAAGGTCACACGACAGCACTTGACCAACCAACCCATGACGGTGAGTCAGGGTTGACCAAGTCAGCATGGTTAATCCACAATTAAGGGTTGTTTAGCACAACTCTAACCATAAACCAACCCCCTAATCCGGTCCACCAACAAAGGCCCATTAAGGTAATATAAATAGCACACATTCCAAGAACCAGGTACGTCATTATCTATAGTACTCTGACACCCGAGTGCCGACACCCTAACTGACTTGAGCGTTGGAGTGTCTTCTGTAGGTACCACCCCCATCTGTGGAGCCAGACGATCGAGAGGAGGAAGGAGAAACAAGAAGCTTGGAGTGTTAGTGATCGACCGAAGACAGAGGCAGAAGGAATCGTTCTCTAGGCCCCGAACCCGTTCGAGAACAAAATTAATTATAAAACAAAAGAAAACATCGACATGAGAAGACACAAATTTCTACGCACAAGTTAAATCTAATAATGTTGTATATTAAGATTCAAAGATTACAGTGTCAAAATTACAAAAGGAATATATCCTGTCCATATTGCTTTTTAACAATAATAATTTGAGCAGACAAAGATGTATGCAGGGACATACATCTATTACACTCTCATCTATGATAAATTTTTTCAAATCTATATTTATGTCTTAGTGGTTGTATCAGTGGTAGAGAAAAACATTATTATGTCCTTCACAAAGTAATACCTTTCTAAGGAATACTTATTGAATATCAAGTTTACAACAACTTTTTTTCAATATTAATTTCTTATTGTTCGAAGTGACGTTAAAAAATATTTGGAATTTTTAGTCTTAGAGAGAAATTAAGAAGTGATAATCAGGAGTGACTTGAGTATTCAGTTTATAGTTTTTTTTTATTATAGTGAAATCCTTTAAGATTTTTTAAAGAAAAACTAGACTTATCCCAAGCGTTAGGGTGAACCAATATAAAGTTTTTGTGTCATTTTTGTTGTATAGACAATTCATTCTTAGAGTCTAGTGTTTGTACAAAAAAGTTTTGTTTTCTATTTCATTTTTCTTCTAGAGTTTTCTTGTTACTTCAATTGATCTCATTACTCACAGAGAGGGTCTGAACCATTGTTTAATAAACAAGATGAATAGGTAGATTTTAATGATTTATATTTAGTTATTAAAGCTTATAATGAAATTCCTATTTTTAGATATTTAAAAGTTTTCAAAATGGTTAAAAAAATATTTGAAAACTGTGACTAAAGAACTTAAAGTGAAAAAATGAAAAATTGTATGAATAGGACCAGTTTGAAACGAAATCATGAAAATTAGGGTTCAACTCTTGAAAAACTTTAAAAAAAATTGATATTAAGAAGCAAAAATGTAGAGAAAAGTTTATCCTCAAATGTTTGTAAAATAGTATATAATCTATTGGCTGAAAATGCAACACTAAGAAAGGTCATTTCCCAAATTGAGGTGGTCAACAAAAGACTTGAGCTTTTGATAAGAACATCAAGAAAACTTTATGGTAAAGTAGGAATTGACTATGAAGAAAATCTGTCTCCTAAAAATCTCATGCATCTTTTTATCAAGCATTGCATTGTGGTATTCCTAAAAAGGAACCATATAGAAAAACTAACATAAAATGATCCAAGTTCATTTGGTACTTTAGATAAAAAAGAATACCTATTGTAGATATGTTTATTACTAGCAAGCAAACACTTATCATAGTAATTGGACAATAGGTGTTCACGATACATAAAAGGAGAAAAACATGTTTCCTACTCTTAAAACCAAGAATGGAGGAATAATTTTGAAGCAGCCAAAAAAGAATACTAATTGAAGTTTGTCTAATAGGTATGAAACTTTTTCCTTCAATTAATAATGTTATTTTACTATACCGTCTAAAGCATAAGCTTTTTAGCACAAGTTAATGGTATGACAAGATATAATGTTTTCTACAAAAACTAATTTATAGTCAAGATTGTGAAGGATTATGTTGTTTACCGCCAATAGACAAGACAATCTATGTAAGGTTGAATTAGACATGTTATCGCCTCATAATGTCTTGAGCTCATAAAATAAGATCATTTAGTCTAACATAGAAAACATGGTCTTACAAATTTGATATTAATCTTAAAATTGCAAAAACATAACCTCCAATGGGGTTTGCCAATAACAACAACAATCTTTTTTATGAAACACAAATAAAAAGAAAACAAGTTAAAACACTTTTCTAAAGTATGAATAACGTACCAACATAAATGTCTCTTGAGATTATACACTTTAACTTATTTAGTCGAATTATAATTACATTTTTCAATGGTAAATAATATGGTATAGTCATAGTAGACAATTATACTAGATAGACATGGGTGAAACTCTTAGTTCACAAGGATGAATCATTCAAAATCTTTTATAAATTTTTCAAATACGTTCAAAACAAAACAAAAAAATATATCCATTGTTTCAATCATAAGTGAACATGATAGCGAATTCAAAAATGAAAACTTTCAAAATTTTTAAGACTTGAGAAAGTGGATAACTTTTTAGAAGATAAAATGTAATTCAATAAGAGTAAAAACATAATTTTAAAAAATGAAATCCAAATCAATTAGCTATCAAATATAACTGAAAAAAGTTTAGGATCTATGATGTTTTTCATTTCATATTTATCTTATACATGTGATTATAAGATTTAATGGTAAATATGTTAGACATTAAATTTTATTCTTCATTTCATTTATTATTTTTTATCATTTTTAGGCTATAAACTTCATGAGTAAAAATCCACTAAGAAATAATTCATTTAATATGAAGTTAACATTTCTCTATTAAAAAATAATCTATTTGACAATGGACCAAACCAATATAACAAAATTCAACCAAGAGATATGAGAGCATAACTTGTAATAAGAAAATTCAATTTCTTGCATAATAATTCTAGAAACTATAGGATTTTATAAAAAAAAACACTTTTTTTGTGATTCAAATGTAAGTTTATGTATTTTGTCATTAATGCGAGACATACACAACTTTACTTAGACTTTTATTGCATTGAAGTTGTCTCATTAAAAAAGACTTTTTAAGTCATCAAAAAAAGTTAAGATGATTTTGGTTCATTAAGATGTGTCATGGTAACTTTAATTCATTTTTTACTCATTAAAGTTGTGTCTATGTGCAAGCATTTAGCCTGTCCATTAAAGCACAACTTATACACATTTAACCTAAAATCGTGTTTAGAGTACAACTTACCTATTTACATAAATTCTTCTAAATTTATCCATATTGATAATTTGCAAATCAAATTGCACCGTTTGAAAAAATTGTTTATTTTTATAACTTCTTATGTTATTGACATTTGAATGAATGATTATGAATGTCTTAATTGATAAATAGTTAATACTACATACACACCTACTAGTCATGCAAATATTCAACTCACTCTTGAATACATAAGTTATAAGTAAGATTTGAAAGCTTATAAATGTAAATTATGGTCATACGCACAATGTAATAATTAAAGAATATTTTTTATTTAATAAAATAATAATTTGAACTAATTTTTAAATATAGTTGCGTTATTTATACTATTTTTATATATTAAAAATTCATTTACATATACTTTTAGTCGGGTGTCTCTCCTTATATATATAGTGCCTATTAGTAAAAGGATTTATATAATATATGCATATGTAAATATAATAGAAACAACGGAAAAAAAAATTACACTACCTTTATAAACTTAAATAGTTATATATATATATATATATGGGGTCATATACTATCATCTTATATTTAATATTTATGATTACTAAATTATTTCAAAATAATAAACTTAAAAACAATTGTTTATATATACTTTTTTTACTATTTAAAAATCATTTGAATACAATAAAATAAATAAATTAAATATGTGTACGATAATACATGCCATCTAATATTTAATATTTTAAATCTAATAATTTTTAAATAAATATTTTCTTCTAAATAAAACTAACCACGTAGTTTTTACTATTTTCACTTGTTACATGATTTGTAAAAATATGAAGTATAATTCCCGTAATATAAGTTATTAAAAATTATATAGTTTCACTCAAATATTAAAAATATTAAAATTTTAAAAACTATAAATATAAATTCACACTTTTTTGTAAGAAAATTATGCAACTTTGATTTTTTATTGCGAATAAAATGTGTATAAGTGAGATTAATTAATATTCTATTAGATTAAAATAAATATTTCCACATATATTTTTTGAAGTAACCAAAAACTATTTTCATGTATACATTTGTTTATTTAAAGGAGAAATAATCTCTTACAACATTATATTAATTCCGTTGGGACAATATGTATATACAAAAATAAACAGAGTGAAAATAATTATTTGATTAAATTAATAGTTAACATGTTAAATAGTTTTGGAAGAATTATGTACTTTTATTACATTAAATAATATGTTACTTTACAAGTAATCACAAAATTATAAATAATATTAAAGAGAAAAAACTTTTCCAAAAATTTAGTAACATTGGCCCATGCAGGTCTCGAACCTGCGACCTTCGCGTTATTAGCACGACGCTCTAACCAGCTGAGCTAATAGGCCACGTTGAAAATAATAAACAACAGTATTATAATCGTTCTTTAATAATACACTTTGTATATATTTCGAATAAAATGGGTACATGCAATAAATGAGTATAATAAAATGGGTACATTTAATAAATAAGTATAAATAAAATGGGTACATTTAAAAAATGAAGATTATATTGATTAATTTTGATAATATATTATTTTAGTAAGTATATTATAATCCAAAAAAAGTATCAACATTATTTCTTTTGTTCTGGTTTGCAATTGAATTCAAAATTAGGTTTGTAATAATGTTTGGTACAACAAAGGAATCTTAAAGAAAAACAAAGAAATAAAAGACTTTAGGACTACTTTATTTGCATAGGTTCTTGATGGTTCAAGTTTATTTTTTCTAAAATATATGTCAACTCGGTTTTGTATATGTTGCTTCTAAATTTTGATCTTACTATTCTTTGATAAAATAATTCATATTTTAATCATACAATTTTTTAAAAATTAATGTATATTATTTAAATAGTAAAATAAATTTTTAAATACAACAATTTCAAAAGTGTAATGCATATCTTTTTAATATTAATTAAATCTCAATTGAATAAATGAAATATGATAAAAAAAATTATTGTAATTATTCACTATTTGAAGTAATGTCAGTGTCTAAATTGTTCTTTCGTATTTGATACTTTTGCTTGTTTCTTTATTTGAAGTCTCAATTCTAGGGGAGGCTAAAACGGTTTAACCAAAACTGGTTGTGTACTTATTCTATCTATGAGTGGTTTGTGTACTTGTTGTAATCAAGTGTTTTGATTAGTTGAATCTCTTTGAGTAGTTTTTTTAAGGAAGTACTGGATGTAATATGTGAGTTTGGGTGAACCAGTATCAAATTTGTTTGTGTTACTTGTGTACTAGTCTATTTATCAGTGAGAAGATTCAAGGCTCCATTCAATCCTTCTTCTACAACCAATTGTTTTTAAGCTTCAATTAAATAAAAGGAGGCATAATGAGAAAAAAATGTCCTATGACTGCCCCAATGAAAACCTTAATCCACTCAATTTTCTCCAAAATTCAAGCAGACTGGTGAATAATCAATTAGGTGTCTTAAGTGTGGACAAGATCATTATGCTTAAGATTTTCATCTTAAACAATACCAAAACTAGACTATTCAACAATGCAAAATGATAAAGTGGAATAGATTGTTCTAAGAAAGCGTGCATATAATTATTTATTCATGAGACACATAGTAGAATTTTTTATCTGTTAATTGAACCTTTATCAAACTTTTAACAAATTCGAAAAAACAGTAGAGGTACTAATTGTGGCAATAACCTAGTATTATTTGGCTACTCAATTTTCTTCCCAAGTAGTAATGAGAGTAAAATTAATGCAAGCAATCAAAGTACCTATGTTCGCACCTCCGCTCGCACTACCTTCTACTCCTACACCGTTAATGCCTACACCAGCACCACGACGACCACCCGCAACTTCATCCTCCTCTTCCAATGGCTCTATGTATTAAGGTGATTAAAAAACTTACCCACTCCAATACCTAAAAGCTAACAATAACTTTGAAGCTTGAAGAAGAGCAAAGTGAGAAAATTCTTTTACAATAATAATATTGACTAATTTATTCTTATTTTAAAATAAAGCAATTGTTCAACTATTCTAATTCTTTTTGGATTAAATTGTTTTAGTTTAAGTGAATTGTGTATTTTTTTTATAATCTCTAAACGGACAAAAATGTGAAATTATCTATTAAATAAGCTTTAATATATTTTGAATTTGTATTTAATTCAACGCTAAATAAATGATATCAAAAGTTTTCGAAAGTTTTCGGTTACTCTAACATTTAAAAAATTTAGATTTAAAAGTAATAATTTATTTCAAATTTTTAGTTCAAATAATAACATGATATTAAAGTCTTTGTTAATATATTATTATTATTATTAAAATAAACAATTACATTTAACAATTGAAAACAAATCGGTGGCTAAAAAGTAAACATATTCAGTGGTTGATTCGGTGGCAGAAATAAGCAGTTACATTTAGCAGTCGAAAGCAAATCGATGGCTAAAAAATAAACAAATTTGGTGGCTGATTCGGTCGCAGATATATTTTTTCGAATTTATTCAAAACAACCACCACTTTAACAATCAATGGTTTTGTCACTCTTATGTTCAGTCATTGATTCCGTCGTTAAACTAACTAACCTCATTAATAATTCATTCGGTCGCAGATTTGACATTGAGGGTATTCATTGGCTATTTCAATCGTAAATTGTGACCACTCATTTTCGGTCACTGAATTCGGTGACTAAAATATTATTTTCTTGTAGTGATTAAAGGTAAAATTTTAATCTTAGAAAAAAAATCATTCATTTATTTTTAATGATTGTGTTCAACACCTTGACTTGTCATTCTCCTTTCTATATATTAGTTTGGTTGTTTTGACCCTGAGTAAATATGTAATTACCAATAAAGTATGTCTACATTGTCATTTGTTCATTGAAAATAAGAAATTTATTGTAAGTTTAATTTTTAAACCTTTGTCAAAATAGGATGTAGTTTTAGTTATGAACCGATTATCTTTCTAAATTGTGTAGAGAAGTCTGTAGTATTTTCTAATTTTAAGGATATTTTGAATTCATTTATCAACTTAATAAGTGAGCTTTTAGAAAATGAAGTTCAAGATATTTGTTATTATATTGTATGGAAGTGAAACGAAGTTAATTTAAAAATTTATAGTAGTTGTTCAAAATTTTATTGAAGTTTTTTCGATGATATTCGTGATTTACAATCCTATAAAGAGATCAAATTTTTAATAGATTTGATGTTTGAAACTGGACCAATTTCAATAGCATCATATAAGATGTCATCTTTTGAACTAGAAGGACTGAAGAAACAACTGGAAAAATTACTTGAAAAATAATTCAATCACCTTGGGGATTTCCTATTTTATTAGTTAAAAAGAAAAATGAAAGTTTTAGGTTGTGTGTAGATTATCGTCAGTTAAATAAATTCACTATAAAAAATAAATGCACTTTCTCTATGATAGATGATATGATGGACCGATTAAGAGAAACATATGCATTATTGATAAGTGCCATGATTTAGTGATATTTTATGAAAAAGATAGACACTTGTGAATTTTAATTATTGATATAGTTATAATCCAACCTTAAATTTAGGAATTTGAATATTTTTACTTATTTTTGGATTATGAGATGATTAAGAACTATTTATTCCCAAGTTTGTGCTAATTTCAGGAATTTAGGGGAAGATGGAGATAAAGAGCTAAATGAGGAATAGAAAAGTTAGAGACAAGGAGTAAAGACAAAGTTGTGGCATTCAAAATTCGCCAAGAACTCGCCCAAATGAGTTTACTCCAGAGGCAAAACTTGCTCTATGGAGCAAACTCGCCAAGGACTCGCCCATGCTCACCTAAGACTTTCTTAGAACTCTCTCAGGCTTGCTTAAGCGAGTTTCTCCAGTGAAGTTGGTTTTTATTCTCGTGAAACTCACTTAAGCAAGCAATATCTCGCTTGAGTGAGATGCCACTTAACCTACATAAAGGAGGTCGTCGTCAAGGAGAAACATTCTGGATCTTTTTTTCTTACTTTCAATGCTTGTAATGACCAATATGAATGGCTAAGTCTTCCATTTGGGATTGAAAGTATTTTATTCAAACTCTTATGTATTGAGGTCATAATTATTTATAATATTTTGTTCTTGATTGATATTGGTATTATCATTTTATTCTTAAAGCTTGAATCTTTATTCATAATTTTGATCATTAGATTTGACTGAAAAGTACTTATGAGTATCTGACCTAAATGATAACGTTTAACATATTTGAATGATAAGAATAGATTTGAAATGTTAACATATGTTTGTAATGATAAAAATATTTTTATAAATATGTGAGGAATCAATATTTAGGAGACAATCTTAATAATTTTATATGCGAAGAATCAATATGAATGATTTTTATATGTGCATCAATGTCAATTAAGTTAGAATGTTATATGTTTTTATTCGTTGAAAATACAAACGAGTGAGAAGAATTAATCCCAATCCCAAATTTCTCAATTTCAATTATCTTAATCGTTTACTTTGTTTTCATTTAATTTATCACATAAATTTATGATACCTATAACCTTTCAATCAAACTTTGACACATCTTTTGATATTTAGTGAATATTATACCTTGAGATTTTAAAATAATTGGTTCCTTATGGGTTCAATATTTGTCTTTAGGGACAATTTATTATTTCTGACTCAATATACTTGTCGAAATAAGTCATCAATTATCTAACATAGATTTAAGGTCAAAGTATTATCAATTTAGGGTAAAGGCAAAAAAAATACAAAAAAATGTATTAAAGAATTAAGTATGGACATTATGAATATTAAGTGATGCCTTTTGGTGTGACCATACTTCTACAGTATTCATGGATTATATGAATAAGATATTTTTTCTATTTTTAGATAATTTTGTAGTTGTTTTCATAGATGACATTTGTTGAACTTTTGGCAAGCATATTAAAATCAATTGCAGTATAATAGGTAAGAGTTTTGAACCCATGAAAAACAAATTTAATTCAAATTCAAAGTTTTATTACCCAAAGTATATATAGAGAGAGAATAATGATGTTCATGAAGGATTGATGGTGAAAAGAACTAAATTGCATCTAAAAGTGTAAAGAGTAACATCATAATTTAATTAAAGAGATAAGTGAGCAAAACTGGGATTGAATTTCATCTATCTCATTCGTTTGTATTTTGAATAGTGAGATATATAACATTCAAAACTAAGTCATTTATATTAATTCCTCATATCGATTCATCCAGATACAGAAGAAAGAGTTCTAGTTCTCTATTGATTCAAACGTTCTACCTACGAGATAGGGATAGAGAAAGAGGAAAAAACCGAGGATTTCACATAGTACTTTTGATCGAAAAATCGATATGATTTTTTTCATACTTTTCGCTTAATGATAAAATGAGTCAGATTCTATAGGACCAAACCTTGTGGGAGTTAAGAAATGATGAAAGAAAAGAAAAAAAAAAGAAAGTAAATAAAAATGAAGTAGAAGAGTCATGATTTCAAACGAAAAAATTTAAACTTGATTGAAAAGGATCTTTCTGATTATGATTGATCGCGAAAGATTTCTTGTTCTTATTAGAAGATTGTGATTGGATCGACATATGTTTGGTAAAAAGAAAGAAAAAATCTTCTTCTTTTAGAAGAATTAAAAGGAAAGTGTTCAATTGGAACATGAAAACGTGACTGAATTGGTCTTAGTTACTCTTCAGAATGGAATAGAAGAAGAGGAGAGATTCTCAATCCGAACTAGGAAACAGATCTTAAGCTAATCGATTCTTACACAAGCGAGAAGAGTAGTTCATCATGAAGAAAATTATTCTCGCTCAAACGAACCAAACAGACCAATTCTCGTTTGAGCAAGAATGGCACTAAAAATATTCACTCTTTGGGCAACTCTCGCTTAAGCGAGTTGATTCTTGCCCAGACATGAATGCCTTTACAAGTCACCTTTTCTTTTGAACAATTCTTGCTCACACAATCCTTTTCTAGCTTGAGCGAAAATTTCATTGAGAAACCTCATTCTTTGGATACTTTTAACTTGAGCGAGCAATTGGAAGAAGCTTCATCTTTGTTCCATTTTCTTGATTTCTTCACAAGTCTTTCATTCATTTCCTTCATCCATCCTTGATTTACTGAAACTTGTACAAAAAATGGCATCAAATGTCTCTATTAGGCAATTGCAACTGTCTACATGTGCTTAACCTATTATATCCTGAGAATAACAAGATCCACTCAAATGGATGAGCCTCCTTGTGGTGGTCCTATAGGGTAAATCAAATGATGGATAATACAAGATTATCAAGTTGGAATTGAAATGTTGTAAGTGCAGATAATTTAGTCCTTTGTCTGTAGTCTCGTAGCTAGACCTCACAAGACTTCCTAAACTTGATAAGTTTGTTTATGAGCCCTAACTTATTTATCTTCCTTCCATGAGACATAAACTTCAGCTCGTCACAATCTTACAATTTCTAATAACAATTTATGTATTTAAAATGCATAACATAGATAACTTAATTTATATCCACATAATTTCATGCCACTTTATCCCATAGCCGATAAGCAAAGCAATATGTCTCTCATAATTTAGGAGTAATGAGGTATCCAGAGGCCCTCCTAGATATGTATCATCCTCCACCACCTAAGGTTTCTCGACCTCAAAATTCTCCTCTTTGTGTTCCTCCTCATGAATGAAACTAGGTCCCTATGTTCTTTTTATCTTACGAAGGCAGTTAATCTCACATGATCAAAATGATAACTATCTTTTCATGTTCTAACCATGTTTATTTGCAAATACACAAACAAAAAATATGAATATCATTAACTAAAGTCGTAATATAAACTTAAAAGAAAAAACCTTGAAAAAATTATCTAAAAACATGTTTCAATTTAGACAATTTGAAACATATTCCGAAATACTATACTACTATCTCATTGTTGTTTTTGAAAAAAAAAAAGATAAATTCACTTTTTTTTACGTCATGAATTCTAGAAAAATCTTAGATTGGTTATTTCAGAAACCTCATGGATTGTTCTTTCTAGAATTAGTGCATTGTTAATGTTTTGAATTGTACATTCTGGAAATGTGTTCTAGAATGACCAATCTAAAACATGTTATAAGATCTAAAAACATGTTTAAGAATGAATCCAAAACCTAACAATCTAAATTATCTATTCTTTCGCGGAAACAACAATGAAGTAGCAGTACAACTATCACAATCTTAACTTGTCAATTTTAGGTGTTAGAAAAAAAAACAATATGTACTACAACGACGACACTACGTTATGGTGTGTAGTGATAGTGGAAATCAATGTAATCGTGCAAAGTAAAAACACAACGAAGTATTAAGTTTCAAGCTAAATTATAAGTCAAAAGTATTTTGGTCTTTTTGCCTTTTCAATGGGGGTGTAAGTAGTAATTATGGGATGCAGGAAGAAAAAGGCGAGAGTATTTGCCCACGGCTTCTTCTTCCTGCACCCTTACATTTTTCTTCTTGCACCCACAATTTTCTAAATCCCGAAATTGGCCTTAATATTTTATTTGAAAAAGGACACCGTGGTTACCGGAAATAGAAATCTGGGAGTGTGCTACGGATTCAGCAATCCAGAATTGAATTTTTTTTTCGGATGAGGGGGTGTTTCGGAAGCAATTTTTGCATAAATTATTGATTTTCAGATTGTTGAATCCGAAAGTCTAATTCTATTACGGATTCATGGATCCAGAATGCTTTTTTTTTAAATTATGAATTTTTGAATCCAAAATGCATATTTCTGTTACGGATTGGTAGATCCGGAATGTTTTTTTTGAATGATGCATATTTTGAATTATGGATTGATGGATCCGAAATTTTACCGGAAGTGTCAATCTGAAATTTGTCCGGATTCCATAATCCATAATGCAAAAAGTAAATACAATTCAAGTGCATTTTAGGGTTTTTAAAGAATAATAGGGACAATTTGGTCTTTGCATAACATTGTGGGGGTGCAGGAAGAAAAATGTAGAGGTGCAGGAAGAAACTGCCTTTGCCCACAAGTAATAGGAAGCCCATGTAGAGAAAACAATCAATTGGGCCCGGGCCGGGGACCCGGATCGTACTTTTGGGTTGAAAAGCTTGGCTTGGTTATTTTCCATACAAAATAACTGAAATGGAAGCATATCCAAACGCGGCCTCCATGCTGAGAAGCAGAACTATAATACCTCCTCCTCCACCGTTACTCGCTCTCAGTGCAAGGCTTCCGTCACCGTCACCCTCGTCACCGTCACCGTCACCGTTACTGTCACCCTCCGTTACCCTCTCGAAACCCACACTATCGTGTTCAGGAACCCCGAAACCCTCGCTCCACCGTTTTTCTCTCTTCTCCTATTCTCACACTCTTCAAACCATGACGCTCTCCAAGTGCTTCTCTCACACTGGGCCCACTGTCCCCATTCCGGAGCCACCAGGATCCGAACCCCAACCCGATTCTCCTCTCGTGGTGGTTTCCTTCTACAAATTTGCGGATTTTCCCGATCATACTCTCATGCGAAACCCCTTGAAGCAACTCTGTCAACGCCTGGTACTCACTTTCTCGGTTCATTCTTTTAGCAGATTAGCGGATTAAGATATATGCGGTAGTTTGATTTGATAGCTAACTATTTCCTGCATAAATTCTTTTTGCACACTCTTTTAGACTTTAGATAAACTTGTTCAGAGAAGAAAATCTAAAGGTAAAATGCGTTGATGTCATCTATAAGCTGAAATCAACTATTCATTAGGCTTTTGGAAGTTAAACATAAATTATGTGAGATCACCTCGGAAAAAGGCTATGCTTTGGACTAACTTCTCTATAAGCACTTTTAGAAAAGAAAATATAAGAACGAAAGAAAAGTGTAATTTAGTTTTTTCGTAAGCTAAAAAATTAACTTGTAAGTTAAAAAGCAAAAACAAGAAAAAATATGAAAGAACTTCTACAAATTAACTTAGAAATTCATTTCATTTTCTCTCAGGAATATCTATGCAGAAGTTTGTCCAAACATGTCCTAAGATGTAGACAAATTCATTTTAGCTTATGTAACGAGCTGAATTTATTTTACCTTATTTTCTTTTCTTACAAGCGTTTCTAGATAAATTTATCTAAAATTCCTATAAGGTTATCTTAGCCTAACTTTAATTGTAGTTTGCAGGCATTTTCTTTAACTACACAATTTTTAAAAATGTTAAAATTTAGTTTTTGTACGTAAAATGGACTTTTAACAAGGTCAAATATACAAAAATAAATGCTAGTTTGTGATGGTTGTTAGAGAAGCTTTTTAACTCTTGTGTGAGTAATGTGTCCAGAGGAGAGAAGTGGGAAAATACTAAGAACCTCTGATTGAAAGACTAAGGAGAGTGAGTCGCTCTCTTGAATATGATAATCTATAACATGGGAGTTGATTTAACATGAAGTGGCATACTTGATATTTTCATCGAAGTGGCACATCAACTTCAAAGCAGAATTAGTTAGTTTCAGTTATACTTAATAATACAGAACCTTGTCCCCTTTAGTATTTATGTGTATGCCAGTGGTGTAATGTTCATTACAACGACTTTTATGCAAATTGTTCACTTGGTTTTGTTGAGATGTGGTGTCTCACCCATCTGATGCTACTCAGCGTGTTTCAGGTGGAATTATTCTTGCGCCTGAAGGGATCAATGGCAGCATATGTGGGTCTCGGGAGTCAGTGGAGGACGTTCTGGCATTTGTGGAAGGCAATGATCGATTGAAGGGGCTAAGGCGAGTGGAATCACCTGTCAGTCCTGAGGAAGAGGCCATCCATCATGGGCATAGTGCTGCTTCTCCTCTTGCTGCTGGGGAAGATGCGCCCTTCCGATGGGATCATGTGAGGGTCAAGTTGAAGAAAGAGGTGTGTGTGCAATGCCATAAGAATGGACTCCTTTTTCAAATTTAACATGTATGCAAATAACTTACAGACTTTTGTTTTTGCGACATGTTTACAGATTGTTACTCTTGGGATGCCTACTGTGTCGCCTATTGAAAGGGTTGGAAAGTATGTTGGCCCAGAAGAGTGGAATGCTTTGATCAATGATCCAGATACAGTGAGTTGCTATCGTTCTCATATCTGCATTATGAGGATTTGTCTTTTATGTGATCTTATAAGCTATGGGGACTTAATTTATTAAAATGTACAGCTTCAATTTCTTGAGAAAATTGAATCAAGCTGCTCCAACATTGAATATATTAAATATCTGTTTGTTTTCCATTGCTGGAGACAAGTCTAATACGGCTTTAAAGTTAGACTATGGGTTTTATAGCTAAAAGGGTGAAAAGGTATTGTAATATACAAACAAATTTAAATGGAGTTTTAACATATTATATTTATGGGTATCTTCATCATTTATTTTAAAAGGATATGCGGAGAATTTGTATAAATTTTACTTCTACAAAGTTGTAATTTCTGTCTGTCACCTCTGCATGTTAGGATTGCAAATTGTATGCAATGTGCAGTTGGATAAAAGTTTCGATAATCCTGAGAACTGCTGTAGTTAATTCTATGTATTGCAAGTTGGGAAGTAGACGACATGTTATTGCTGTTGTACATGACAGAATGTGAATTTTCATTGTTGTAACATTCTCATGTGCAGGTGGTTATTGATGTGCGTAATAACTATGAAACCAGAATTGGAAAGTTTAAAGGAGCAGTTGATCCATGTACTACATCATTTCGTGAATTCCCGTCTTGGGTAGAGGAGCATTTCCAGCTTAGCGAAACAGATGATGGTGAGCATCCAAAAGTTGAGGTAAACAATTCAGTCCAACCTGCTGAAAAAGAAATGGAGAATCAAAAACAACATATGCCACGTGTTGCAATGTATTGCACTGGAGGTATTCGTTGTGAGAAAGCTACAAGTCTACTTCTCAGCAAAGGTTTCAAAGAGGTGATTCTCTCCTTAAATTTTACTGTTTGGTTCAAACAAAATTGTTGAGTTATGAAAAGTCATTTGACCTTTATTTTCATCCTCTTTATCTATCAAAAATTGACATGATTTTCATTTGAGAATTCTTGATCACGATATATTAATGGGGTGTGTTTGTTTGTGCTAAAAAAGGTGATTGCTAAAAAGTGATTTATTCTTAAGTGATTTTTATATAAGCAGAAATTGATATGTTTGTTTACGGTAAAAAATGTACTTTTTAAAAATCTTCTCTCTTCTACCTCGTATTAACTCCAAATTGTTACTTAAAAAAAAGCATAATTTTTTTTTCTGCTTCTGTTTTTTAAAGTAAGTTTATCCAAAAATGTTAAGAGTCATAATAAGTAATTATTTTATTAAGAAAGCTTTTTTTCCTATTTTTTTTATATAAACAGACCCAATATCTCTAGGGATTCTTGGTTCGGTTTGGAACATGTCAATGTTAAAACCTATAAAAAAGGTAAAGTGAAGAACCGATGTTAATCTTATTTGTGTTTGAAATCTGGTCAAATCACTAATAGGTTCCAGTCTTTCATATAATAAGGTTATGGTGAATGTTGGGATTGAAGCAATTTGTCATAATAAAATCTGTTTTTTTAACAAAGTAATACATTTTTGTTAAACTGAAATGATTTTGACGTACTTTTTGTTCTACCTCTAATATTATTAATACTTGAAACTTAAAAACAATTGCTAAAAGCAGGGATAGGTGCCCTTCCATGTATCCACGCTATCATCTGGCCCATTATTTCTTTCCATGGTAAGGCATTATGACGAGATTGTGTGCAAAACCGACTGTCTTGAGGTAGTGGAGCTTATCAATGATTTGAACTAAAATCTCCATCCCGTGACCAAACAAGCAGATCTCATATCATATATGCCGCGTTATGTTTTCAAAAATTAGTTTACTGTTTACATACACAGACTTTTGTTGATATTTGTTAAACAAGTAATAGTGATATTACTGCTGCTTTGATTATGAGCTTTACCAGCTCTAGATTCAATTTAGTTACTGTCATATAATATGATTTTGTCATAATTCTATTAAAAAACATCCTAGGTTTATCACTTGGAAGGTGGAATTCTAAAATATCTTGAAGAGGTTCCAGAGACAGAGAGCCTCTGGGAAGGGGAGTGCTTTGTTTTCGACAAACGCGTCTCTGTGGAGCATGGCCTGGTGCCAGGAAATTTCAAACTCTGCTACGGTTGTAAACAGCCCGTGAGTGATGCTGACATGGAGGCCCCAGAGTTTGAATATGGAGTTTCCTGTCCTCACTGTTTTGCACAGAAATCTGATGAAGAGAAGGAGAGAGCTCGTGCTCGACAAACACAATTTGAGAGATGGGGAATCATAGGTGGTCCAGACAAGGGTCGCCGCCCAACTACTCAAGAACCGGAAAGTGCTAGCAGGAATCCAAACCAGCTTTCACGTTCTATTTAACTAGTCAGTCAGACAAGGAAAGATGAGATTGCTTCTTTCCTATCCATTTTGAACAAATGTTTGTCCTACTCTTCTGCTCCTTGAATTTATTTGGAGTGCATGAAACTATAGATGTATTAGCTTTTAAATATGATTTCCTTCTATACGAACCATCTGGTGTCTGTCTTATAAAGGGCACCACATTTTTTACATTCAGTGTGTATTGTTGTAACACAATGGCAAGGCTAGAAAATTTTGTTCTTCACAATCTTTACTCTGTTGTTTGAGTAAAATGTTGTGAAACCACTAATTTTGTATACCAATTCACTTTCCAAAAAAACTTCATAAATTTGATATATGATCGACGTAACGGATTACTTGACAATTTCTGCATAATAAGTGGTGTATTCAAATTAAACTGTCAATGTTCTACTCAGGTTTCGGTTTCGGTTTCACTTCACTTGAATGTAGCCTGGTATCTCAACATTCAATAAGCAAATAGACACAGCATATAATAAAGGGAAATTCTGAGTACTATGATATTCATTCATGTATATAAACAACCAAATTTTACGATATAATACAATGGGACACTATTAGTTTATTTCAAATACAAACATGGATTCAAAGTGAAAACAAAGCTACTTCCTGCTATTATGAAGAATCTTGTGGGAAAACATCATTGTTATGTTCTTTGAGAGCTTGGAACACTTGGGAGCTTCTATCAAATATCTGAGCCCTTCGGTTGTAATCAGTAGGCTCTTTTCCCACATCTTCACCCATTATTGCTTCCCTTTCCAAGCACTCCAACAGCTCCACATCCCCCTCTCTTTCTCCACACTTATGTCTAAACCTTTTCATTCCACTCCTACCCTTTTCCTCATCTTCATGTGGTTTCATCTCATCTTCCGCTTCTCTCTCCAAACCCCATTTTGCACACCCTACTACAAACCCATCACCCCCGTTATTATTCTTTCTCAGTTGCACCACATAAGAAGCATGGCTTTGACAAGGATTTCTGACCTTGAAGCTCAAAGCTCCCACCTTGTTAACTGATGGCGGTGTCACTTTATATTGGGAGACAAGGGTTTGGCATGGAATAACAGGGTTATAGGCGTTACTCATAGAAAGAGAAGAGATCTTGAGGGAATCAGCAACATGCAAGGACCATGTCATGTCTGAGGACTTTGGATGGATTATGTATGAATGTTTGTGGGGAGATGTTATATCAGTATATAAGAGGGTTTGATTTGAAGCAGTGGAACACCATGGTTAAGATATACAGATGGCATCATTCTAGTATATTGACAGAGGTTTCTAGATTTTTGGAGGTCCTCCTAACAGCATTTGGCAAGATAGAACGAGGCCACGTGTTGAAAAAAACCATTGCTACTTGACGTAACACAATTCAGTTCTAAATGTCCTCCTAATTTGTCTGCCAAAAGTTGTTTCTTATCAATTTTTTTAGTGTTTTTAAAACAAGTCTAATGTACTTTAAATAACCTTTTTTACAATTATCTTGTTGAGTAATTAATTATTTTGCAAGTGACTGAATTATTTAAATAAAAGTTAAAAGATACAATATTTTAGATATTGATTTTATTGTTCTCAATTAAAAGTAGAGTTTTACTTTAACAAACTTCTTTTGCTAAAAGAAAGGACTTCTTCAATAATCAAAAGCCATTATCTCGAAGCACAGATATCATCTAGATAAGTTTAATTTTTCTTAGGAAAGCCATTGTTTAGAAAATCAACATTTATAAGAAACTCAATTATCTACTCGTTTTACTTCAATAATTTACGTAGTAAAAGACTGCAAATTATGATGGTGAAACTTAATTTCAACTTAAAAAGGTATAAACAGTACCTTAATATTGTTTATAAGTTAACAAATTTATAATTGCCCGGTGCTCAAGACTCTCATCAAAGAATTAAGAGAATTATTGAAATACGTAACAGTGCTTCCATGATTTTCAAAACACTATTTCATAATTTTTAACATTTATTTTCTCATTTCACTGATTCTTTAGACACTAGTAGGGAAGACTAATAACTAAATAATTCAGTTTGTCAATTAACTAGTGAAATACATTTTTCGGTGTGCTAAGTTTACATGGAGAACAGGATTAATATATATTTTACAGATCTCTACTCAACACTTAAAATTATGTACAAGAATAAACAAATTTATAAATGTTAGACAGTAGAATCTTGGTAAGAATCTACAGTTGACAGATTATTGCATTGCATCTCCTCTTGCCTCTTGAAATGACTGCTTTTGTGTTTAGTGACATCTTTGAAATGCAATGCAAACCATCAATGGAACAAAGAGAGGAGTAAAATCATGTCCTTTGTTCATTAAGTCTCTTCTCAGCAGCTATAGCAGCGGCTACTGATGGTGGCAAGTGTCTAAGATTTGTGTTTGTGCCAAGATTTTCTTCACTTTCTGGCATAGTAAGAGGTGCTCTAGACAACAAGGCTTCCACATCCTTCAGGGTCAAAACAGGTTGATCTTGATTTTTAGTGTTTCCACTGATGAATGAATGATTGCTCCTGCTTCTGTTCAATTTATATAGACTCTCTTCAACCGTGTCTTTCACCTAACACATACAAGAACAAAACTGTAAGAACAGTTCATGTGTTGAATTTAATTTTATGACAATAAAATAAAAAAGGATAATAGTTACAATGAGTTGGCACATGAAGGATAGGGAGAGAGATAAGAGTGCTTACAATGAAACGATGAATGAGGGTCTTATGTTTTTGTCCAATCCGATGTACACGACTGATTGCTTGTGCTTCAGCAGCTGGATTTAGCAATGGCTCTACAAGAACCACATGCTGCGCTTCCAAAAGATTGAGTCCATTCGCACCATGTTGGATTAAAAGCAACAACACCTGAATAGATTTTGGTGTTGACCCCTCACATCCTTTTGTATCATTCTCTTTTCCTCTAAATTGACTGATGGCAACATGTGCTTTTCTGAACTCAAATTCATAACCAAAATAACATCAGCATAACAAAGTTGAAATAGGCTGAAGATCATCAGCCATTCTTTTTAACTGAAGCAAAGCCTAGATGGTTCCACAAGAAATAATCCTCTGAACCAAATTTATGGACTATACTAGGGTTATTGACCGGGTCAGATAACACAACCCGATCCGACTCAATCTAACTTGAACAGATTCGATTGAGTTTTCTTTTGTGATTGGGTCAAACCAAACTCGACTTAATCTAACTCAATCTTCACCTCTTCCGGAGACAGGTTTTAGGTGTTGAATCTAAGATCCAACACAACTAGACCAAATTGAAGAGAATTACAACCTCGTTCGGCCAAAATGAGAAAAGGTAAGAAAGTTAGGAATGTATTGGGGAGAAAATAAATGTGTGGGACTACAATAGGATCTTAGTCATAATCTTTTCTTTGCCTATCTTGTAATTTTATTTTCCCCCTAAATGAATGTCTAGTAGCTCAGCATAAAAACACAAATAACTGCACAGATTATCATACCTGCCTCCCTTCATCCGGATGAAGGTAATGTTATTGGCAGTAAAGGCATGCTCCAATACATCAAGTACATCATTCCAACTTGAAAACACAAGAACTTTTGCTTTATGATCATTAGCCTTTACCCACAAGATTCTTCTGGTGACTGCTTCAATCTACAGAACACCAAATATAGAAAAATATGAGGAATACAAGAGTTAGAGGGCATCAGGGATATGGTATAAATCAAATAAGCCAAAGCATGTCCTATTTTCTAAAGCAAGTAAAATTACAGTGTAATTGTAGCAACAATATATTTTGAGAAATGTTTGTTATTTAGCAAACTTATAATCCGTATTATCACAGGTTTAAAATTAAAAAGGGTCGTTTGTATAGACTCTAATACAACAAGAACAAACCTATTCTACTAATACCTTATGATGCTCAGTGGCAGCTGAAAAATGGTTTCATATCTAATTACTAATAGAAATTTTCTTAATCATTATTGGATTACTAGCTTAATTAGTCTATGAAAATTTAATTTCATAGAAAATCAATTTGCCACGAATTGCAAAAATGAAAAGCATCTCAATATCATAGCAATCCAGTCAAAAAGAATTAAAGTCTAAACTATATGCCGAGAGACACAATCAACTCTACCTACCAGTTTTTAAAGTCCAACAATGATAGGCATAAGCCTATATCAAAGAAAAAAGGTTTGCAGACAAGCATTGATATTTGTGCTATGGAATTACAAGTAAAATATCCAGTGCAAAAAAGTTAAAATCCATGAAAGTTCAGAATTAAGAAAACAAAGTATATCCCTGGATAGAGGCATGCGGACTTATAGAAAAGAATTATGCTCGTCTATCTTAAGGGTATCAATAGAATTTAAGATCTTCTGCAGAAAAAAGACCTTAGTTCCGTATGATCCTTTGACGCTAATGGACGCTTCACACTTTTCACTGCTGTCAATTGTATGCAGCACTGAAAGATTGGAAGATTCATTCTGTGAATCAACAGCATAGGCAATGTTTCCAAAATCAGTATGCTGCCGACATGTAGGGCACATCACCCAATTATGAACCTTGCTATTTTGAAGTCTTTTCTCAGTCATAGCAAATAAACCTGTAAAAATAGATGCATAGTTATTTTTCATATAATATTAATTTCAAAGTCAATAAATGCTTCATTTCAGAGTCAATAAATGCTTAACTAAATGTCTGTTGAAAACAGATGGATGAGTGTAATACTAGAAGAGCACACGCTATGTATACTGGTACTGATTGCTTTCTTCATGTTTTATGTGGACATGGAGAAATGCAGATGATCAATGCTAATTCAGTATACCAGTATTTTTTAGTAATGCAGAAAAGACTTTTCTATATAATATAGCAGCAATTCTATGTCTGGTAACACAGATTGAAGTACGTGCAGGACTCAACAACTTATAAAAGTCCAACTATTGAAATCTTAAGCTATTAGATAATGGGAATAGAATGGCTTCATTAGATCTCTAACATGCCTTTTACACACAACCAGCCATAAATTTGAGCTAAAAGTGTGGCCAATGCACAGACTCATTTACCATATAAGAATTCAACATTTTATTTAGAAGAATGAAATGAACAATTATCAAACTCTACGTTACTTGATCATAGAGGCTCCAAAATCAAGTCAAAAACCAACTCTCCTAAAAGCTTAAGTTGCTAGGTGAAGAGAAATGACTTTAATTAAATCTCCAACACAACTAAAGAAGGATGATATAAAGTTTCCTCGTATAATTCTTACATTTACAGCATGTAACATGCCCACATTGAAAAACCATCTTCTGATTGCCTAGCTTTTCTTGACAGACTGGGCATGTTTCATCATCAGTTTTAGCTATAAGTACAGCCTTCTCTTCTGTAGAGTTTGACATTGCAGTTGTTTCTCGTGTGAATGAAGAACTGTTTGGACTTTCAAATTGCATTTTTTGCTTAGATTGAACCAAACCCTGAAAAATGGTTTAGCTTAGGTTAAGCATCCAAGTCAGAAAAGAAATATCATATATTTCAGGAAATCTTAGTGGGGAATTTAAAAATATCACGTTGAGTTTTTAGTTAGATTGGCAAATGAAAAACACCTAGGAAGATGAAAACACAGGTGGATCATCAATTTATGCCGGTTATTTAAATATCAAACAAATGTTGGTCTCTAAGTAAGTATAACGTATTCTCTCAAGTCTCGTGTTTAAGATTGAATCAAAACATCTTAGCAGTCAAATATTTCGCTGTTATGTTAATATTTAGTGCAACTGTCATATGAAGTTTTTTTAACCAAATTTTTTATAGGCACACACTAGATGTGCTACCATTAAATTTTTGTAACAACCAACTCTTCACAAAGTTTTAAAAGTGCAGGCCAAAACTACAATTTTGGTCACAACATCAAGGTTTTAGGGGTCTCCCAAACTGCATTGTAACTGCAATTACGGCAGCATTTGAGTGTAATTTCATGAAGTCAATAGTTTCAGGACTCCACCACCACAATTTAAAACCTTGCAACTCTTATGAGTTCATGTTAGAAACAGAACAGTGAGAATCATCCATTGACAACCCTCATTAATATTGACATAAATGATGTTGACAGAATGGTAGTATTGACATATATTAGAAACAAAAAGGGCCTAGCTCAACCCCAGAAACTAGCTCAAGGGGAGAGGTTTGCTCAAGTCTTCCAAAGAGTACCATAGCTATATTTGTTAAGATCATAAAACTTAAAGAAAAGACAAAATTAGAGAAAGATAAACTGAAACTGTAATGCCTTTAATGACTGGTCCATATAGCAGAGTACAGAATTATTTATAGAAAGGATGACTGTCCAGATTTAAAGCATCTGAACACTAACCAACTGTAACAGCTGACAGTTCCAATTAACAGAAATATAACCAACAGTTTCAACTGACAGTTACATCAATCAGTAGTGTATCCTAACAATATTGATAACCACGAAACAAGACATGAGACATCTTAACCATGTACAATGGAATCTTTGTGAAGCTAAAAGTAAAAATAAGTCTCAAGGACAAAAATGAGAATCACTGAATCTTTTAGAAGGTAAAGGTTTCCTTTAGTTATTCATTCTATTTCACAAGTATACGAGTTTCTTATAACAAATTTTGGTTTATAAATGAACTCTTATATGACCATTCAGAGATATTTCCCACGTCCCATATAGAAATTTACAATTATTATTGTCAAGAACCAGTTCTTAAAATGGTTTTATGTTTCCAACAATTACCCCACCCACCCCATGCAAAATCTCTGTGAGACTGAAGCATGAACAATAAACTAGCTCACCTAGTGCTAAAATTTTTAAATTAACTCAAAGAATGAAGACTACACGGATTAAACTAACCACTTACCTCTCCAAAAACAGTTATATGGATGCCTGCGAGGGATTTTATAGCTCTATCGATTATTAATGAAAATATTCAATTATTGAAGATTTCAGTTGCAATAAAATTCCCCATCAACTTCAGCAAACTTAACATATATCATTAATTGCTCAATGGTGACCAATTTTGAATTTGATTATTTAGAAATTTAATATATACATACATATATATAAAGAGAAAACAATTTCAATATATACAAATTTCTAAGAGTTATTTCTTTATACCTTTAAGTAACGGAGTTTTCCTTTCGTCTGGGACAACATGGTCAATGACATAAACTTTTCATGGGAAAAGTTGGAGCTAGCGGCAACTAACTCATTTTCACCTAAAGCATCAAGAGATTTATCATCTTCGCTTGCCCTTAGGTGCAGACGGGAAACAGCCATCTGTATTTCATCATGTGCACGCAGATACTGAGCTTGAGCTAATGCCAAAGACCTTGCTTGGCCAAACTCCTTTCGCATTCCCTTACAGAGGAAAAGGAACCAAGTCAATCAAAATTGTTAATACAGATAATCTTAGTGTTTAAAAAGATTACAGCTGTCAGTCAATTACTTTCTTACTGAGCAAAATCAGACGATCCTGAAAAGGTTTACTTGTATTTTGGGAGGAGAGAAGATTAAAATTGAAAATAAAAACACTTTAGATTAAGTTAATAGCTCCTAGAGGAATCCTATCCATAGAAAATATTTCATAAGGCTATACCTCAAAAACATGTAAATCCTTGGTGGCAGCTGAGACAGAGTCCCTTCCTAATCGAGCCTTGCAGTAGTTCTTTATAACTCCAAGAATTAGCTCCAACTCAGATGCTGATCTTGAAACCTAAAAAGAAAAACATAATAAATTTGGAAGGTTAAAAGGCAATGTTACATGTTTCAAAATACTAGCCAAATTTTCTCGAAATGAAAAAAAGATCCAATCAGTGTTGATGGTCCGCCTCGGAATCTAATTTGCATAGAGTACATCTTGACACTTCCAAACACTATATTAAGGAACATTGTGTTGAATCCATTGATATATTTCAGGAGTCCTTTTCTCCTTTTTCGATTCATAATATAACAATTCAAAACTCTCTTTCAATAGACACTGAATATTTTCAGTGCAGAGATATTAAGAAGGTTCCTAAATTTAAGCATCAGGTCTTATAGGAAACTCTGATTGGAGAAAGCTTAAGAGCTAGGTCTTAACAATAAATACAATATTTCAAGTGTGGGATCTTACATTTTTAAGTATTAACAAATTGAAGTGTGTGGTTCTTATAATAAGACCTCATCATTGAAGCAAAACTTATAAAAATACGTGAGCTGTTGAGAAGTGATGTAACATAGTGGGATTCATTTAAATTAGAATAAGACTTTTGCACTGTAGATGCCCATATATCAATGAAAGAGAAGTATCATCTTTAAAACAACAAGAGAGAGAGAGAGAGAGAAGAGGTATAATAAATCTGCAGTAGTCTATGACCCAAAGCAAATGTCAATCAAATGAAGTAACTAACCACTACTCTTTGTCCAACATTCCTTTTCTTTGATTCCTCATGACCAATATCAGATGTTGTAGAACTGTTACTAGATTGTGATAGCTTTGAGAGGAAATGATTCAGTGCAACATTTTTCTTCTGAAAATCTACTGCCTCCTCAGCAGATGAAATTATTCCTCCACGTTCATTCTTAAGAATGAAGAGTCTTGCTTCATAATCCTGAGGGAAAAAAACTCATGAGACCCTATCACATTCATTAGACACGGGAAAAGTAAAATTGACAGATAAATTAAGAGGTAAACCTGAAACAATCCATCTAGTTCGCACAAAATACACGGGGGACCATCACAATTAGGCTGACAATTTTGACATTTACCCACACGTTCAATATCTTCTTCTTTTGGTTTTTCCATTGTCTGATCAATTTCTAACAGTCGATCTAGTAGTGTTTTTCTAGAGGCCTCTAACTGATCCAAACCTGTCTGAATTTGATACTTTAGAGAGCTTATGCTTCGGAAACTGGATTAAAAGTAACACACATTAGTAATAGTTATCTCATAGTCAATTTACTAGAAGCTATTTATGAAAATCTCTAAGCAAATAATTTTGAAATCTGATTACACAATAGAAGATCCCTCCCAAATGCCATGTATTCGAGATTTACAATCATTCATAAGCGTTTGCTAATTGCTTAAGCTATTGGGTATTCGTCTATGACATGGTACCATAGCCTCTCTAACCAAGTGGTTAGACCTAGAAGTTTGATCATTACTGCACACTCTTAATAATTAAGTTCAATTTTGGCATAAACTAAATTGAGATTTTGCACTGTATAAAAAACCATTAAGGAACTTTTTGCCTGACAACTATAGCAATGAAAGTTGGGCATTCTTAAATGTGGGTTTTAGACCTAAACTTAACCCCACAAAACTAATTTGTAAGGTGAGGATTTCTTCCCTTATATACTCTGATTTAGGATCTATCTCTAACCAATGTGGAACTTGGCTTTTTTAAAATACAACTCTTGTCCAACACTATTGGCTTGGTACATGGATAATATGATGGATGATCCTTCTATAATGAATCTTGGATAGACTTTGATACAATCTTAGAATGTGAATTGAGGCCTAATTCAATCCTACAAACTTTCCTTGCAAAGTGAGGATTTTCTCCATTTATATACTCTTCTAGGCTCTATTTTTAGCCAATATGGAACTTGAGTTTTTCTCTATAGTCTTTATTGGAGATCTCACATTGACTAAAGATATGACCAAAAATAAGTAGGTGTAAATCTCACATTTCAAACCGGTTTTGTAAGATTGAGTTAGGCTTTAACAACATATATATGAAAATGACAAGTAATAATTATATATTAGAACATTGTTCAAAACTAGATATTGTATGTTGTTGATATCAGTTTTAAATGTATTACATTGTTCAGCAACTCTTTTATGGTGATCCTACATACAAAGATCAAGCATAATTCAGAAAGTAGTATATGGATAACACCAAAACTGCAGTACTAGACAATTGTGTTACATAATCAAAGCCTGACTGACCGAGCAGTTATTCTTGATGACTTTGAATTGCTTGAAGCTCCCGAGATGGCTTCTTCAATCTTTCTAATCAACTCAGTAGAGAAATCTTTGCTCTGTTCAGCATGATGGAGTGCTTCTAACCACCAAAATGTATTTTGATCTGTTCTACTGTCACGATAAGCATTACTGACCTGCAAAAAATACAAATGTCATTTACAGAAAATATCATCAAAGCTAGAAAAAACCTTGAGTAGATTCATCTCTTCATAATTTTAACATAATAAAGCATCTCAACATGGTTCGGTATTACTATGTATCTCATGTAATTAACTACATAACATAATAATTGCTTATCCTCAAAATGAAACAAAATCAGTGATCATATTTAATTTTTTGGCCTCTATAGGCAACACATCTTGCATTCTTTCCTTTTTAAACTATGAAAACAGAAAGCAGGCATGAGTACAGTGATTCAATTTGAATGAAAATGAAGTGGGCAAACGGAGGTATATGATTAGTCTATTATAGGAATCAACTTCCTATCTAACAAAGGGAGATGTGAATTGATTTTGGAGAAAAAATGTCATTACATGTGGGTATTGTATACTCTTTTCAAGTTCTATCTTGGTTTTTCCAATACACCCTCTCATGCATAACAACACTATTAGGCTTGGTGAGTACATTATATGGTGTGTGGCCCCTATAATTAATTGAAGATAAGCTCTAATGTCATCATAGAATGTGAATTTATGTCTAAATCAACCTTACAAAACTGACTTATAAGATGAGGATTGTTCTCCTCTTATATTCTCGTTCTACGTTCTATCTTTAGCCTATGTAGAACTGGGGGTTTTCCCAATAAGGACCATTCCATAGCAGCATCACTATGTTTATCAATCTCATATAAAATGTGTTAGTTTGTGCCATTCAAATAAGTCTCTATGGTCACAGAAATGGTTATTGTGGCTTAAAATAATGGTGGACAAACTGTGTATTAGGAATCAATGTAGTATGAAATAGTTTGGTTATATCCAATATTAGGTAGTTATGATATTATATACAGACTAAGATCTCTTTGCATTCCACGGGAAGTAATCAACTCACATAAACAAATCTCCAAGTTCAGTATAAGTGAACAAATTCTTCCTTAAGATCCATTGAAGATGTTTACCTGAATGTAAGAACTTTGAAACTCCTGTTGGGCTGCAGATAGCTTTGAACTGAAGACAGATAAGTATTTCTGTTTTGAATCTTCACATTCTGCTATTAGAGATTTGACAGAATTGGCTGATAAATTATCAAATTCCTGATCCTCCTTTGTGTCATTTTCTGAAAGGCTAACATTTGATAGTTCTGCCGATGGCACGGTTACATTTATGTCATCACAACCACTTATTTTTTGCCTCTTCACATGACAACTGTCAACCTTTACAATTAAATGCCTTTTGGTCATCTTAAATTCAGAACTTTCAGATAATTGTTTTCCTTTGGATGCCAATATTAATGCAAAGTTTGAAGCAAGTGGCAGTATTTCAGCAAGATTATGATGAATGTGAATATTTAACAAAGGATCCAGGCGAAAATCTTCAGAATGCTCTCCAGCCAAAGTAAGAGCTTCACTGTACAGTGATGTAGCTTCAGAAAAATCTTTTTGTATTGCAGCAATAGCTGCAAGCGCATTCAAAGCAATAACTAACTTCCTGAGAGCTTCCTCACCTTCTATCTTGGTCTTGCTTATAAGAACCTATATATTAAGTTCCATAAAAATAAAAATTTGATGGACATTTGTATATTGTATGTAAAAACAAATCAAAGATCCTTCCATGTAACATACCATTAGTATTTCTTCCATAGTCATTGGTGTTTGTTGTAGGGAGCGCAACCCAGAACTTCCAACCTGGGGATGACAACAAGCTTGACGAAGCTTCAGCAAAGCATTCAGTAGCTTCCCTGCCTCGGTGTGAGTGATTAAAGGATCAGAGGAACTTTGCAAAGAGATAGAATCTGGAATATGCATCAAATATTGCAAGTTCAATCATCACCATGGATGCACATTTCTTTCAAATGACTTATAAAACGAAATTACTCAACAATGGGCAAAACCTGGGCCTTGTCTATTAAGAATATCATTTCTCAAACTTTCAATAACTTCATGGGCATCTCTAACACAAGTTTCATGTTGCCTCTGGTAAAAGTGCTCCTCTACTGGTGAGAGTGAAAGCCAAGAAAGGCACTCCTCTTGGGATGGAAGGTCCAATTCATCTGCAACATGTTTTTTAGAAGAACGCCACATGATTTGTTTGAAAACTTTGTGTGTAAATTCCATAGCTCGCACATCTCCCTTCTGCATAAGTATGGAGTAATAGCTAAGCTAAGTTTAGATAAATTTACAAACCTTTATGAACTCAGCTGAAAGGAGAAGTGATTAGATGTAGGACATGACAAAATTAGAGATGTCTAAACTAAAAGAAAATTGCAAAAAGGTAATTGATTGTCTCTATACAAACAAGGCTTATTATATAGCATGTCATATGAGAATACAATTTGGACTTAGATTTCCATATTAATTTCCATATTATGTTGTTTATGGCAATTAGGTGATCATACGAGAATATAACTTACTCCAAGTGCATATTCAATTTTTATGTATAAAATTAAAGAAAAAACTTGTAATAAGGAAAGTCAGTCTGTACCAAGTTTGTAAACCATTAATTAAAGATAAAATACCTCATAAGGATCTCGAATAACATCAGTCCACCACCTGTATTTATCAAAAGGACTGGCCACAAGAAACCTTAGAAGTCCATATAAGTCATCAAGTTTTCGCTGAATTGGGGTACCAGTAATGCACCATCGATACTTTGAATGGAGTCTTAGAGCCATTTCAGTGGAAGCTGTACTATTACTTTCCACCATTTGTGCCTCATCCAAGCAAACCCTCCACCAGTATATTCTCGTAAGAAGAGTTGGGATGACAGGGTACCTACAAGAAAAAAGAGGCTACTAAAACACTTGGGACCATAATAGACACACTGAGATCTAATTGTTTTCTAAAATATTACATTAGTGTGGATGGTTTGTCTAAAGGTTTAAAAATTAGAAATCATAAACAAAATATAACACCTCAAAGACAATCAAACCTGATGGATGAAAAGTTCGATCAAACTCATAAACTCGTCTTGAAATGTATAGATAAAATATCATACATATTATAATTTATATGATAACAAAGGGGGAATATGGCACTCTTTAGGGCAAACCTCTTTTGAAACCTCAGAAAGTGTCGATCACCCACATGCCTATCAGAATCATGCGACAGATCCTCTTTAAGCACATCATATGTAGTTAATACAATGTCAGCACTGGCAAGATCACTGATATCCATCACAGACGCATTGGAAAAAGATGTTTCTCGCACACCTTCGTAGACACAAGTTTTCAAGGAGCCATGATGTGTATGGCTACAAGGACAAATAAATTTAATGAGACAATTTTGACCATAACTAAATTAAAAAACTAAAAAGGCATTACACGTCGTGGTCATACGTCACAGACATACTAAATCATGGAGCAAGAACGTTACTCTCAAGTCCACACGGATGTGTGGAAAGCCCAAGTCCCACATTGACTAGTTACAGTGTCAAAATACAATATATAAATGAGAACAATCGCCACCTTACAAGTTGGTTTGTAGGGTTGAGTTGGGCCTAAACAACTTTTGTAAGAGATAAGACTAAAAACAGTACCTTACTCAGAATTATATAGAATAGGAGGATCAAGTTCTCCTAAAGGCATACACACAAATAAAGAGATTAAGAAAAACTTAAATACCGTATAATTTCATCATGCCACTGGGGCAAAATAGGAGCTGTGCAGACAATGAGAGTGGCACCAGAGGCAATAGGAGATTCAGTAGCTTGAATTAGTTCAGAGCACATATGACATACATATTCTCCATCCCTCACAGCCATGGTAGTTTTATATGTCTTGCTTTCACATCCTTGTTTTGATTTCAAAGATTTTCCTTTAGGTGAATAACCAACACAATCCGCATGCTGCCAAGCATCACAAATGTCACACTGAACCCATAGTCCTTCATATTTAAGACTTTCGCTCACAGCTCCACACATGCACTCCACACGATCTCTTTTGACTCTTTTCAAAGTGACTTTTTGGTCCCCATTAATTTGTGGCTCTAAATCAAATAATATGTCACTTCCAGATGCTGATCTGCGATGAGTAAAGATGCAAGCAAGCAATTCAACAGTTTTTCCCAAGCCCATCTCATCTGTTGCATCAAAATAAATTAGTCATAGAAGACGGAATTTTCAATTGTATTGAAAAATGGAAAACTATATTGCATACAACACCCACATAGTTTGTCAATAATATCATCAATAAATACCAACTATAATATAATACTAAGTCAAAGACCAACATCTCCATAAAACCTAAGCTAATGGTGGATGGAAAAGAATGGTTCATATAAACAGTAGATATAAACAAAAATTGATAGAATTTCAACAGCAAGATGCTATCACCAGACTCATGATCTTAAAGCCACAAGATCCAATGGATTATTCATTATGCAATAAATTTGATTGTAAACCGTCAAAAGAGGCAACAAGAAAAAAGACTTTCCTTATATATAAAACAGTAGTAAATATCTAGAACCTTTCAAAACTAGAATGTAGCAAAAATCTGCATGATTATATGAGGGAAAAAATGAAATATGCAACATAGGTGGGGACCTACCAGCAAGAATGCCTCCAAATACATAAGGCGAAGAAGTCTCTGGGTACAATGAAATACTTCCACTGAAGCCATTGTAATTCAAATAAGCACAAGGGAAGAGAGAATGAATTCATAATAGTTGGGGGATAGAGTGACCAGCCGGACACGAATAATACAATAAAAAAAGAATGCACAGAAATTATAAGTTGACAACTCATCGACAAAACTTACCTGAATGGATTGAAAAACATTTGAGAACTGGTGTCCAGAAAATCCACAGGTATGCATAATGGAGAATGAAACTGATTTCTTTCTCTTTCACCCTGACTTTCTTCCACTGCTTTCTCTCTTTCTACCATCCAGAAAGCTGCACGCCTTTGATATGGCCTCAATTTAGGAAGTAACTCTGGTATGTCATCTTCAAGCATTGGCTCAGCTCTGTACACAAGATATACGAAAGATAAACAAAAAAGCTAAACAATTCTTTTACATGAGATTGATTATCACTAAACTTTGGTGAAAATTGAAGTATGTTATTGTATGATCAATTGACCAATGTACCAACTATTCTAACCCTTAAAATAGAATCCAATGACAAAGAGAATGTTTAACTTACTTTGAAGGCTTAATGGCTTCATATAAACCTGCAGGATCAAATCTTGCATGTTTCCTTGCCTTGCAAGTGTCATCTACCATCTCTGTCTGTGGATCACCATCCATTTTCATACAGCTAAAGAACCCATACCTAACTTCCAAATCCATTATTTCTGGACGCAACCAAGACATTACATTTACCATACTCTTTTTCCATAGTTGTCTAGAAGTATCAAGAAGCGACTCACATGCATTAAAGGCACTCTTTAATACCTCAACCCTTACCCTCAGAGAGGAAATTTCCTCAGAAAGCCTTACCCCAAGAACTGGCCTCAGTGTAACAAACTTCAAACTTGCCAAGTGAAGAAGACCAGTAACACCTTCATCAGGTCCGTCAAAAACACCAGATAACAACACTGTACATGTTTCCACATGGTCAACGGTAACTCTTCTTGCAAACTCTAGATGAATATCAGTATAGGGTAACACAGGCCAATGGCCTAATTTGATTCGACCAAGAACATTACTGACATTACATACTCGAAATCTTAACAAATACTGCTGATCCCGACAAAAATCCTCAGACAATTCAAAACCAGAAAAACCTTCACTCAATTTTAAATCCCTCAAAACAACCTCAGAAATATCAAGGTGTTCACTCGACAACCAATCCAACCGAGCAACCTCCACAAAATAAGGTTTATCGATGTTACCATAACTACCTTTTGCTTCTTCCCCTCCTTCTCCAACATTTTGTTTATTCAATTCTGTCTCAGCAGAAGCATCTGTCTCAAGTATTATCCCGCCTGCTCGATTTGGTTTGCTTTTTCGCCTACCCATCACTTTTCACCACTGGCAAAAACAAAAATTGCTAAGCTATATTTCATAACATCATACTATATAAAGATCACTCATGATTTTACAGAATTGAAACTGAAAGCTCAACATGGAGCCAAACAACTCAGAGACTTATCAACACTTACACTTCGGTTACAAAAACAACACAAGCAAAAAAACAAAAAACAAATGAAACACCTTTCTTATACTGTCATAATAAAAAGTTCAGAACAAACTGAACAATAATTAAACATATCATAAGGCAGAGTAAAGAAGATTGAATGAGAAGCATTCAGGACTTGGTAGATGCAACTAGGGAACAAAAGATTGGAAAGAACAAAGGGTCAACTGAATCAAGGGTAGCAAGTGATCAATTGCACCGCCATAACCCAATACCAATACCGAAAGTCAGAAACTTGAGTTAATTTTGAGAGACCCAATAGAGCAATGAGTGTTGCACGTGAATTTTTGCATGGGAAAATGTGAAGGGGAGTTTAGAACTGGAACCTGAAGAGAGTGAAGAGAGCATGAATTGGGGAAGCTAGAGAGAAAGAGCATGCAGCGGGAGAGTGAGTCACACGCGCGAGTTAGCGAATTTGGGATAGAAGGTAGAGAGAGAAACAGATAGATTGGTAAATAGGATGCGAAAAACAACATAAAAGTGTGTTTGTCTATGTTTGTGAGTGAAAGTGTTGGATGGTGTTGTTGTTACAGCCGCAACAGTTGTTTGCAACGAATCCAGAGATCTTGGATCCACTTTCACCTTGCTAACATCACCTTTCCACCCCTCTTCTATTCAATTTTACCCATCTTTAATTATTAGGTTAAATTATAATTTTACTCATTTTGTTATTTTATTCGCGATATTGATTGTCTATATTCTTTTTCTAACTTTTAGATTTAAAATTTGAGGAATTTATAATTTTTATTTAGTTTTTTATATTTTTTATTTTAATATTTTAATTAATTAAAATATTTTTATGATATCTAAATTAATATGTTAAATATGAGATTCAATTGAAACAAAACAAAAAAAATAAATTAATAATTAGACTAAGTTTAATGGCTATTTAAAAACTTAATAAAAAAATAACTCAAAAGAATAAAGAAGTCCAAAATCAAACTTAAATATTAATTTATTCTTCAAGTTTCATAATCCTATCATACAAGATACAATTGACTAAGTATATGCATGAATATGGACATGCCTAGTACCTAATTTAAAAAATATGGTAGGGATATATTCATCACAAGTATTATCTCTTGTTTTTGGATTACTATAGTTTATTAGATAATCTAAAACATATTTTCATATTTTAGTTAATTTGAAGAATTTTTGTTGAGCTATTTTTATTCTCTTTCAATTCTTTAACTTATTCAATGTTCACCGACTTCACTCTATTTCTCAAAACACTTTTTCTATTATCACACCCTCTATTACATTTTATTTTTTTTATTTGGTTTAAACCATGTATACATCTTAAAAGAAACACAAACATCAATTTCATCAAATTAAATTCCTAAAATACTCTTTTAATTTATTAGTTGACATAAAAAAATTGTGTTTCACTATATTTTTTGTCATTAGCTTTATTTCATTTAAATAGTCATGTTTCTCACATGTAATTTTTTATTTTCTCTCAAGTGTTTGACTTATTCGATATTGACCAAGTTCACTTAGATTTTCAAAAGTACATTTCTTTCATCATCATCTCGGTTACATATATTTTTTTCTTTGTGCAATTTCGTTCAAATGATGTATTACATATTAAGTAATACAAACCTAAATTTCGTCAAATTAAGAACATGCATCTTATCATTCCTGCTTGTTTATTTTACTTGAGAATGTTTGATCCTTATTATTGAGTAGTCAACCTTGTAACTCAAAGTTTATTAAGTATCCTAAAACACACTTTGTTAGTTTATTAGGTAACATATCAAATTTATTTTCACTTATTTCTTTGATTCATAGTTTCATTTCATTTGAAGAAAAAAAATCTCTCGACTTACAATTCTTTATTCTCATCCTATTCTCAAACAAATTCAATATCCACCAAGTTCACTCATATTCCCAAAATATTTTCTACCTCATCAACACCTCGATTACATTTTTTTTTCTTTTATGTAGTTTTGTTCAAATGGTGTATTATATCTCACGAAATAAAATTGAATATCGACATAAATAAAGACACATCTGATCATTTCTACTTCGTTGTTATTTTTTGTTGTATAAATCTCAACTTTGAGTATTTAATTGTGTAACCTTTGATTTATTAAGGAACCTAAAAACCTTATTCTTTTTTCTCTTTAGTTCTTAGTTTTGTTTTGTTTGACAAACCTTTTAATTTTTTCATCCTCTCAATAATTTGATTTATTCAATATCTATCAAGTTCACTTAGATCTCTAAGTGTTTCCCTCTCAACATTTGGAAAATAATATATGTATTTGTCATGGTATTTTAACCATGAATAATTTTTACTATTTTCTATTATGATTACTTTTTTTTATACAATTTATGAAAATTTAACTTTTTTTTTATATTTACCATTAAATCCTTGATAATATTATGTTTACTTTGTTATGATTTTTATTTTTGTAAAACATATTTCATTAATATTTATGACAATACGAGAGGGCACATACTTATGGATATAGGTATGGGTATGGGTATACTTGTTACCCAACGAATATGAGAATGAAACACAAATTGCATACTCAACAAGAATGATATGAATTTTTTGTTTTGAGAACGAGTATAGTCAAATTCAAACTCATCATCTCGTCCAATTATCATACCTAAACATAATTCTTAATGAGATGGAAACACATTGTGACTCATTTGGAGTTGTTTGTTTATATATATTTGATGAGAAATAAGATGATGATTTTGAGGATCCGCTATATTTTGAGTCCTTAAAAGCAAATAATAATAATGAAAAGACATAAATGCAAATATGTCTAAAGTTTTTCTTTCATGCCCTTTTATATTAAAGTGTTTTTGTTTTTCTTCATTGTTGGAGTTGGTTAAAACTAATGAAGCTCAACACTTTGAACTTTGTCAAAAAAATAATTTTCACTTCTATAAACTAATCAAGTATACCTACAAATAGAAATCACAAATAAACTCATAATTGTAAATATTATCAGAACTCATCCCAATTTTAATAAGGAATATATAGATTGATGGGTTATAAGTATAATAAAACTTGACTTCTTAATTTAGTTATGAGAACGAAGTGAGTATTTACACATTTTTCTCCTCTTTGTCCCAATTTTAATAATTTACCACTTTATATATATGCTATTATAATATTTTTCTTGTTATTTGATATTAAAGAGAATAAAATGTATGCTATTTTACATTCAATTCTTAATGATGTCATATTTTCTGTGATTTTTTGGTTTTTTTTTTCCCATTTTTTTGGTTTTTTAAAGTATTGGTACCTAATATTTTTATCATAGTAAGGTGATACACTTACTCCTTCTATATAGAAACGAATAATTATTTCATTCTATGAGGTTTCTAAATATATATTTTGTTTAAACTTTATTTAACACCATTTATGAAAGATATCTCAGAATACATAATATTCTATTTCAAAAACACAACTTCTTAATTTTAATAAAATTTTAGATTTAATTAAATTTTATTAAAATTTAATTTATAAATGTAAATATTTTTAATTGAATTTTTATTAAAAAAATAAGTAACTGTCGTTTAAATTTTTCATTAATTGAGTGACATAATTCTTATTTTGTCCCGTCATTTTGTTCACTTATCTCTGTGTTAAAAAATATGAGATTTTGTGATTAATATAAAATAATATTATAATTAATATAAAATATCAATAAACTCTTATTGTTATTTTTATTGAAAATGTACTGGATAATAAATAAGTTCTTCATGTCTACATTATTGGTGACGACATCGATAATCTTTTGTTATTGTAAGTAGTGACATAAAAGTTATCGAAAAACATGACTATCTCATTATTCAACATGTTTTCGATTAAAACAATAAAAGACCATTGTCATCTTATATTAACCACAATATTACATTAATTAGAAAGTTTCATATGTTTTAACACGTGGAGATAAATAATCAATATGATTAAACAAGATAACAATCAAATCAATCGCCTACTTGACGAAAAAGTTAAATGATAAAAACTCAACTAAAAAATATAAAATTACAAGTATTCAATAGACATTTTATTTTGATAAATAACTAAATTAAAATTACTCAAAAACTTTAAACCCTAAATTTAATTAAGTAATTTTTTTATTACAATCAAATAGTCAACATTATTATCATAAATATCTCCAAAAATCTTCAATAATTTATTCTGCAAAGCACACATTGTGATAAATACTCAATCATAACATCACATGTATTAAATTTCACTTTTTAATCAAATTTAAATTTGCTTCAATATTCACATCTTCAATAATAATGAGTTTTTACACTAAACATGAGATCAATATAGCAAGCCCACACTTACCTTTTCTCATATTATCTTTACTAGTTTTATACTTTTTCACTCCCTTTCACATAATTTAAAAAACTTTAATTTTGTTAACTTTATTGCTTTTTATTATCTCATTCAATCAAAGGCTTAAATAAATGATAAAAAAAACATTACAAAATTCAAGGTGAAAAATAGGAAAAATTTGTTGGAATCAAAAGAAAAATCTTCAAAATTATCTTGATCCAAAAACTTATTTAAATAAAAAATTACATATACCAATAATGTTTAAATGTTGAGGTGTGATTTAAGAGACACTTCATCACTTTAACATATGCTAACAGACAACAAGAAATAAAACAAAATAAAAAAAAAACAAAAAAAACAAAGGAATATTTTCAATAGAAAGCATAAACAAAATCCACATATTATAAATATTAAAAATTATTTAAGTAAAAAATTAAATTAATAATATATAAATTTATATTCAAATGGATTATAATAATTATACCCAAACATTTTTTTCCTATAAATTATAACAGGTCAATTTTTTCTTATATTTTTAAATCACAACTTTTTTATGAGAGCTGACTATTATCCATTCCACAAAACTAGTTTTTTTTTGGTGGAAAATTTTCGTATATAGAAATCTTAAAACTTTGTCCTCGTTAAACCATCCACGTCATCATCATAACACTGGTGAATAAAATAATCTCTTATAACTGCCACAAGAAAATTCAATCAATCGACCAAGAAAAAAAACATTACAACAAAAAAACAATTAATAAAATTTGTTCCTTTTCTCAACTTCCATCGTCATGGCGGTTTCGGGGTTGAGAAGCGGTGGTTTACCGCTCTTCCACCACCATCACCACCACCACCTCCGCTTCCTTCAATCCCCTCCTTCCTTCGCGAAATTCAACATTTTTCGCTCCAAGTCGAAGAAGGGCTTCACTGTCTTCGCTCGCTACGCACAAACGCGGGACCTTTTCTCCTCTCGTCGATTTCAAGGTTCCCTTTTTCTTCACTTTTCTTCTACATGCTCTCTCGCTTTTCAAATTTAACGAACTGGGTGTTTTTGTGGTGTCAGATAGCATGCAGGAGCTTCCGAAGCTGGTGGAGGACATTGTTGAGACATCCTTAAACACCGGTCCCAGGGGTGTCCTTAGGTTGGCTCAAGGGGTTCAAGCCTTCATTGGCGTTGGTCAGGAGTGGTTAACTGATGTCTCTAAGGTAACCATAACACTTTATCACATGGTTTGGTCAACAGCTTAATTCGAGAAGAGCTTGTGTCGTAAGTGCATAATTCAATTAAAGATTATTTTGCCGAGTTTAGTAGAGAAGCTCATCAGAATAGATTATGGGTATATTTTATTTTTCCTTTTCAAATTTAGAACCTGCTCTTGTTGTCTTGCTTCCTTATGAAAATAGTTAATATTCATCTATTTCTATCTTAATATTTTTTTATGAAAATTTGGGACAGAGTTATTAACTCTTGCATCATTTGTAGTCGGCAAATACATCTGCTGGATTACCGACTGAAATGCAGCTTGGTTTAGTCTCCCCCTTTTATTTGAGGAGGTTGTTTGAACGCATGGGCGCAACCTATATCAAATTGGGTCAGGTATGAATGGATTCCACAACTTATTCCTTCCCCTCCCAGTTTGTATTTCATAATATTGAGTCAAAAACGATTCTACTTGTTTTGTTTCAGTATAAAATGGCTATATCATCAGTATTTAATATTTTAATTAACTTTAGTTGAAGAGTAGTGCTGGTTAAAATTTATAAGTTATAGCCATGTGATATTATCATTTTTTCAATACAGAAGTTATTTCTAATTTGGTAGTTGATCTTCTTTATGCCATGCAATGCACCTTTGTACTGATGGTTATATTTGGTTCTCTGTGGTAGTTCATAGCATCTGCGCCAACACTGTTTCCACCTGAGTATGTACAAGAATTCCAAAATTGTTTTGATAGAGCTCCTCCTGTTCCTTTTGAGGAAATTGAATCTATATTGCGTAAGGAACTAGGAAAACCATTGGAAAGTGTTTATGAATACATTGACCCAACACCCCTTGCTTCTGCTTCTATAGCACAGGTATATCATATGCACTTATATTTCTCTTTCAAAATCTTTTATTTGGATTACTATGTGGCTTCTAATACAATATATTACATATAGGTTCATGGTGCAAGGCTAAAAGGGTCACAGGAGGATGTGGTCATAAAGGTCTTAAAACCAGGAATAGAAGACATATTAGTGGCAGATCTTAATTTTGTTTATGTTGTTGCTCGAATATTGGAGTTCTTGAGTCCTGAAATAAGCCGAACATCACTTGTAAGTAATATGGGCACTTTTTTACCTCTATATGGATATTTTTGCCACAACATGAAAAATAATGTTTTTTTCTTTATAAGCGCATCTGTTCCCAAAACCGGAATAAAATTCTTAACTATGCTGCCTATATTTTATCCTCCTTTGTTCTTATCCTTTGTACTAAAATCATTTTGTTTTCTAGTATGTTATATAGAAAAGAAATTTGGAACTTTTTTCACAATACTTGTTATTTTCTTGATTGTAAATAAATGGTAGTGGTTAGAATTTTCTTGTAATGATAGAAATTTTTTAGTAGGTTGGTATTGTCAAAGATATACGCGAGTCTATGCTTGAAGAAGTTGACTTTTATAAGGAAGCTGCAAATATTGAGGCTTTCAGGAGATATTTAGAAGCAATGGGACTAACAGGGAATGCAACAGCTCCCAGAGTGTATCAGTACTGCAGTACAAAGAAAGTTTTAACTATGCAAAGACTGTATGGAGTTCCTCTTACTGATCTGGATTCCATAAGTTCGTTAGTTTCTAATCCAGAAACCAGCCTTATAACTGCTCTCAATGTGTGGTATGACTCTGAAATTCTATTTTGCAGTTAGTATTTCCTTACATCTTCTCCTTTTTTAAGGTGAAATTTTTGTATCTTGGTATAAAATATTGTTGCAGGTTTGGAAGTTTGCTTGGATGTGAATCTTTTCATGCAGATGTACATGCAGGAAATCTGTGGCTTCTACGTGATGGCCGTATTGGGTTTCTTGACTTTGGTATGCTTCAGTTTCGTCTTCTTTGTGCACATTTACTGATATGGTTTTAACCTTTTGTTGTACATTTCTCATCATAAATATTCCAAGGTTTGAAATAGTCTATACATTTTATTTGAAATTGAGGTATTTTTTCACGTTTCTATCAATGAGTTTATTCTTCAGCTAAACTTTAATCATTGTTGTTTTGCTTAATTTTTTTATGTGCTTGTTTACCGTTTCTTTTCTAAAACCTACAAGTTTTACAGTATTCGGTTGTGTTATGCACATATTTGTCGGGGATTTGTGTGCTACAAGTTTTAGCCTATACAAAAAAAATTATCTGCAGGAATTGTTGGTCGTATATCCCCTAAAACATGGGCTGCTATGGAAGTCTTCTTGGGATCAATTGCTATTGAAGATTATGACTCCATGTCATCTGCCTTAATTGAAATGGGGGCTACTGACAAGGATGTCGATGCTAAAGCCTTTGCCAGAGATTTGGAAAAAGTATTCTCATCACTTAAGGCAAGTATTGTAACTCACTAATACTTACTCACTTGTCAGCCATAGGTGACTACATAAGTGAATGTGTATGTATTGTGCTAATTTGAGATCTTACATTAAATAGATATATGATCAGATTATAATATATAAGTGCATATAAATTTCACCCTATAAGTTGATTTTATAAGGTTGAATTAGGCTTAAAAGTAACTTTGTATGAGTTTACACACACGCTTTTAGTCTTTCAGCCTTGATCAATTGCACTAAATCCCATGTTTGGAATTTTTCTCTGCATACTCACAATAGAATATATCAATGCTCTCGCTTAATGAATCCATTATGGATTTGGATCCTTTCATACTAGAGTTTCACGTGACATGGTTGTGTGGGGAGAGAGAGACTTGGACCTTACTTTTGATAAATGTGTAGAGAGACCTGCGCTGTTTATTCATACATCTATCATTCCTTGCACACGTGGTCCTGAGAAAATTAATGATTATTTAAGTATGTATGCATGTATGTATATCTGTCTCCTTGCGTGAATTTAAAATTGATTGTAAACAATGTTTAGCATTCAAGTTAAGAAAAAATATTAAGATATCTCATTTATTAGGTGGTCTATATTCATGCCTCTTAAATTCCAGGGGTTTAGGTTGAATAATATAAAGAGATCTTATTATATTTCTTAGGAAGTGGACTTTAAGTTCAATTCAACCTTATAAACCGGCTTGTAAGGTGAGCTTTGCATCCAGTTATATATTATGGATTGATCTTATCTCTAGTCGATGAAAGATCTCCAATGGACCCCCTCATGTCGAGACCAGTCAATTCGTGCGTGAGACCTGTATATTTATGGGTGGTCCGATATTGGTAATACAATAGGCTCAATAAACTCTCAGCTATGATAGACTCTAAATAACTCTGATACCATCTTAGGAGGTGGACTTTAAGCCTGACTCAATCTTATAAAACTGGTTTGTAAAGTAAGGTTTGCACCCATTTATATATTATGAACTGATTTTATCTCTAAGTCGATGTGAGATCTCCAATAATATTAGTTATCTAATAGGCAGAATAAGGTATTTTTTTCCCATTATTTGTAGATGAGTACTTCAATCAGAGTAATATTATATATATATATATATATATATATATATATATATATATATATATAACTTGGCCCCAAAATCTTTTGAGGGTTACTGTTATTGCTTACATTTTTGCATTTGTTGCCACTATGGAACTGCAGGAGTTGGACACTGAAATTGTTGTAACAACTACAAGTGGAACAGCCACAAATAGAACTGCTGTTGGAGCTAATATAGTTGTCGATGAAAGGCAGATGAATGCCCTCTTTCTTGATGTGGTAAGCTATTTTAGATTGAACTAACCAAACCAGATACCGAAGACAACTTCTATGTCAATGTAAAAAGTTCTAAATCTCATTGTTTACTACCGGTATTTGAATTGACACATATATGGAGTTTTGCTACTCATAAAGCAACATAATTAGTTGTGCTTCCTTTCTGTTTTACGAATTAAGCGCTTCAAAATTGGTGTCAGTTTGTTATCTGATAGTTTGATGTCAACACAACACCATTTAATACAGCACATGGAAGTAGAAAATATTTCAATCTTTTAAGCCATAAGCCCAAAAGTCTTCAACTTGAAACGGTATTGAAGTATGAGTTTAGATAAACATGTGAAATTTTCATATTAATAAGTCAAACTACACTGCAATGTTCCATAGTCCCAGAAACTGAAATGGGAAGCATCTTGTTTCCATTATACAGTGATCCTCCACGACTGGGGGAATTTCTTATGTTTGCTGTTTGATTGTGTAGTGCTTATGTTTTGTGTGTTCTACAGGTTCGGGTTAGCGAATCATATGGATTAAAGTTTCCTCGTGAATTTGCTCTTCTCCTGAAACAGCTATTGTACTTTGACCGCTACACACGGTTGTTGGCTCCCAATTTGAACATGCTTCAAGATCAGAGGATTTCCATTTCCTCCAATAGAAGAAGCATGTATACAGACAATTATTAAAATAAAATCTAGATCTACCCCATTTTCGTTCAAAAGATGTAATTTGTATTATTACATTGGTATATAAATAAAATAGTCCATAGTGGTCATGTCATGTGAGACAGCCTAGGATGGAATTCAACATCCTCATCCTTAATCTTATATAATATAATTCTTATTGCTATCCCTCTAGAGGAAAAATAATATGTTTTTCCTTCCGTTTTATAATCATGACACTTGCTATGTATGTATGTTCTTCTACGTGATTTTAATTTTTTCTGATAAAAATAAGAAATTTGCGAAGAATTTTTTTTCAGATTTTGAAAGGATTGTACAATTTATCAAATGATGGCCCTTTAGTGAGTTAGACAAAAATATGCTTATCAAGTTTACTCTTCCCATCAGTCTATGGTTATGTTATGGAACCTAACTGGTAATTGAATTCATCAAGTGTGTTTAGACTTAAGGTTCAAGAATACATGATTATAAATTTGAAAATAAAATCACGAATACTTTATTTCTTATTTTTAAGGAGAAATCTAAATAATAATTTTAAAAATTATAATTTTTATTGGACTGCTACAATGGTGGAATCAACCAGTCCAGATCTTACATCTAAATACTAATTCGACAATCGGCATTGCTTTTCGCTTTGGCTGCAGTCATTTGCTAGTGTTGATCTTAACACATTGCTGGCCTAAAAATTAACTATGACTTAAAGAAAATAAAAGTGTAAAAAAAATCACAAAATAATTACATCTATACAAGCCAAAATTACATTTTTACAATAAATATACTTTCAGCATATATAGCCAAAGTGTTACACAAAATTACTGTTCTTTGAGGAACAGGTCAATCTTACTGCCCTTGTTCCATAGAATTAAACAAAATAATTGATTATGTAAATGCCTTATCACAACACCCCAAAGTTGGAGAAAAGAAGTCACCCATTTCTTGATCCTCCAAGCTTCATTTTAGATTCACCATATAAAAATACGCGCATGACTGTTGAGAGTTATGACTCGACCATTTTCCGAATTGAGTATGTGCTCTTTTCCTTCATAAAATTATGGAATTCCTCTTACTACTTGACTTGGTGAGGAGTAACCCATCAGTTGATGAAGTGGTGAACTTTTTGGCTGTAAATGTGCCTCAATTTCTGGTGAGATATTGGAGGAGTTCATAGTCGATTCATCTGTTTCAACTGAAGCCTTGCTGGTACCAGGATTAGCAGTTTTCTCCTTCTCTGTTATAGTCTCCAAGGTACCAGAAGATACAGTTGGTTTATCATATTCACTGCCATGCAAGGGATCTAACAGTGTGGCAGACATGGGATCTCCTTCAGAGGAGTAGCTCTTACCAACAGAATTTCCATAATCATCAGAATATGAAGCATGATCTGCATGTGGGGAATGATAGTAGTTGGCACGAGACTCTGATGGTGGATTGCTGTCATGGATAACCTCGTTTGGGGACTCTAGAGCATTTGATGCATAAGAGACTATATGACTTTTGTTCTGCAGAGAAAATTTGAGTACCTCTTGACATGCTCCACATTTGAGCTGGTGAAAAACCCTTTTGAAAAGGAGGAAATCTGCAGGCAGTTGCAGCAGTTTTAAGCATTTATTGCAAGTGACAAACGGTGCTCCACCTGCTACTGGCCGGTAATGTCGCCTGCTCAAGATTGGTTTCTCCCTAAAATGTTTTTTCACCTCTGGCCTGTACATCTGATCACAAGACATTCTTTCATGGGCATGTGCTAGGTGGTTAGAGGTCATGGACCATTGTGGACTTACAGGATAAGAATGGTGAGGTGAACAACAAGTGTGACCAGCATTAGGCCTACATAACTCTTCATGTTGATAAAGATCACGTGGAGGCAACTCTGCAGAGTGTTGCCACCGTTGGGGAGAGCAATTAAAACAAGAAGGATCAACATGGTGTATGCTGCATGTGGGCTCAGTTGAATAAGGTGCACGTGAAAAATTATGCTTTTGGCACCAGTTCATTCCATGACTACTACATATTCCATCACACCTCGGGTAATCCAAACCATGATAAAATCTTCTATCATAATGATCATGGCTTTGGTATGCAGAAATGTGACTTCCCATGGACAGTCTTCCATTCATTTCACCACTTCCATAGCCAGTTCTGTTGAGTTGATCCTGCAATTTATAAACCAATCTCAACAGTTTCATCTTCTCCTGGTCAGGGTCATCAAAAGAGTCATGTGAAAGATAGCTTGAGCCGCAGTAGAACTCATCAATCATTTGATTTGATGTGCTTCCACTTTCATAGCCAGATTGTGAACCACTTCCATGGTGAGGCAATCGGGGTGGAAACTCATCTCTCTTTGTTCTCATCCAATGTGCATGATCATGTCTTGTAGTCTCTGGAACTTCATCATTTACATTCCTCCTGCTGTCTCTTGGGACACAAGGCCTTCCCTCACGAAAATATGAACGGTTTCGTGTTTCAGGATCTCCATGTAGCATGCTATTAACAATGTCTTTTCCCTTTCTGGATCCTCCCTCAAAAACGCCATTAGCAACAGTGTAAGTGTTCTCAAAAGAATCTAAATATTGATTAGGGAACTGCTCATCCACCCCATCATTTGAAGAGACACTTCCATCATAAGCATGATAGCTTCGAGTGGTTGAAGATTTAGACAATCGTCCCAGAGTACCACTAGTCTCAAAACCAGGATTAATTACTTCTGTGTTATCAAATATCTCACCATCAGAGCTATGAGCAATGGTTTTGAAAGATGAATGATTACCAAATGTACCTTTTTCAAGTTCACAGGGGTAAGCACAAGAAATGCTTCCTTCTTCAGTACTTAACCTTTCGGCAGTAGATGTATTTCCCGCATTGTCCACTTCAGATTTTGCACCCAATAGATCTGATTGCGGATGTTTAAGATCTTCACCATTCAATGCAGACACATTCAACTCCTCTTCTGTTACCTCTAATAACAAGTTTCCGTCATGTAATTCTTCTGATTTTGCTTCGCTGCTTCCATTAATGACCACTTTAGGATTTGCACCAAATAGCGCCAATTTGTCATTATTGACTGCTTCTCCATCTGATCCAGAAAATAACTCTTGTTCTGGTCCTTCTGGTATCAAGTTTCCATTATTTAACTCTTGTACTACTTGTAAATCATTTCCAATAATGTCCACTACAGACTTTACCTGTACTGAGGCTGATTTCTCATCATCGGCGTCTTCTTTAGCCAATGCACTAATTAACTGCTCCCCTGCTCCTTCTAATGGCACCTTTCCATTACTTAGCTCTTCTCCTTCTAGTAGCAAGTTTGTATTCTTAGCATTTTCTACCGAACACTCTGCTGTCAATTCTGCTGAGGCCTCATTGTCAAAACGAGTTAGCTCATCTGAAAAACCACTGTTGGAAACCGCTTGCCTTCTCATATCTGACAATTTATAGATATCCATCTCAGTTTCCAGTTGATCATCTGGTAAATTAAAATGTTCAATCCATTCTCCACTGGGTTCACCATTTTCACTTTGATCCTTTCCATCCAAAGAACATTCTCCCAAGGAAGAGCCAGATGCTTTTTCCATAAGACCATTCTCCTGAAAATTAACTGTCTGCTCTCCATTGAATTTACCATCATCAATTTGATTCCCTCCACCATTTCCATTCAAAGAACATTCTCCCGAGCAGGAACTAGCTGCTTTTTCCCTCAAACCATTCTCCTGAGAAATAACTGGCTGCTCACCATCGTATTTACTATCTCCAATTTGATTCCTTCCACCATTTCCATTCAAAGAACATTCTCTCAAGGAAGAACTAGATGCTTTTTCACTCAAACCATTCTCTGGAGAAACAACTGGCTGCTCTCCATTGTATTTAATGTCTTCAATTTCATTCCTTCCAGCATTTCCATTCAAAGAACAATCTCGTGAGGAAGAACTAGCTTCTTTTTCACTCAAACCATTCTCCTGAGGAATAACTGGCTGCTCTCCATCGCATTCACCACCTTCAATTCGAAACCTTCCACCATTTCCAACCAAAGAACACTCTCTTGAGGAAGAACTAGATGCTTTTCCCCCGAAACCATTCTCCTGAGAAGTGATTAGCTCCTTTCCATTGCATTCACTGTCCTCAATTTGATCCCTACCACCATTTTCACTCAAAGAACATTCTCCAGAGGAAGAACTAGTTTTTTCATTGAAACCGTTCACCGGAGAACCAACTAGTTGCTCTCTATTGCCTTCACCATTTTCAATTTGACCCCTTCCATCGGGTCCATCCAAAGAGCATTTTCCTGATGAAGAACTAGTCAACTTTTTCCTCACACCATTTTCCTGATATCTAAGTAGCTTCTCTTCATTGTTGTACTGTTTATCATCAGCTTTAGGATGATGCACTTCATTTCTAGGAGCTGCGTCAGTTTCATGCGTACTGGATTCTGATTTCACAGCATTACTTCTTCGTTTCTTGGCTGTATGGAGCGCAATGAAATTATTTCAGTTACATATTATGAATTATCGATGTATATGTATGAATCAACAAATATTTCATAAAACTAATATACATACAAGAGGAAGAGAATAGATAGGAACAACAATATTTGCTTCCTAGCGTTGGAAATAACTATTCTAGCAAGACTTTTATATCAATATATCCGAGAGAATAAATCATATCAGAAAAATTAATTTGATTTGGAGAAGTTCACAAGAAAATAACAACCCAAACATTTTGTTAGAGCTCAGCAGACAGCAAGTTCAACAGCCACAAATTTCACAGCTGAAAACTTTTACTCCATCATGTTTCTCTAGATACCCAAAATGTAAAACCATATAACAATGAAATTTTTAACCTTGAAGAGTTGTGCCACATCCACCACACTTATACACATCATAGTTTGGAGACTCTTGAAGAAGCTGCCAGCATTTAGGGCATAACACTAATCGCGGTTTGGGTTTGGGAGCTGATTCACCAGACATCTTGCTCAAAATTTGTGACAAATTACTAACAGATTTTCCACAGTAGATCTCAAAAGTGACATACCAAATTCACTCACAACATTCTTCCCGGAAAAAAGGTCTCCCAAACTTTCTCTGCCTGCATCGAATAAGATTGCAGTTTAGTTCGAATTCTCAAAACATATTGGCTCCTTAATTATGTAAAAAAAGAGAGCATGGTGTTCAAGAAAAACCGAAAGAGGCAGAAAATCAACAAGATAGAGACAATAGAAGCGTTTGGTTCATATTTAGTAAATTTTGACGAAGTGGGTTTATGGATCTTGAATCAGTTAACTCTACCAACTCAAATTTAGCAGACGTCACACTACCATCAAGATACACCAACTACCGAATTAAATGTTTTCGGATTAATAAATACACTTCAAAAAGAGCATGCACCAAATTTTGGAAGCAAATACATAACTCTTAGAATCTATCCATCGATCACATGCTCTTCAAAGGTAGTCTCATAGCTCCTAGTATTCAACCTCAAAAGCTCATTTTTAACTAGCAATTAGAGAATCTTTACCATTTTTCCTACGTTCTAAAAAACGGCACACGGTTGTAATGTAAGAAGATCAATAATTTTTTTAGGTCTAAAAGTTACAACAACCAAACAAAAAAAAAAGGAAAAGAAAATAAAAAAACAGAGAAGATGGAGTTGAATTTCACAGAATGGAAAGTTAAAGTTCACATTATACAAAGGGAATCACGAATCATCGGATGTAGAAAAATATGTTAAATCTTCTCACAAAATGAGCTGATTTATAGCGTAATTTGCGGTTTGCATAAAATTTAACCGAAAGAGAAGCCCACCACACCAACTATATAATCAACATTCGCACCCATCACGCCAAAACAGAAACATTGAAAAGAAACACTCTTCACAGTACACAAACCCACAAAGAAAAAACAAAACCAAATACCATTTTTCCTCCAAAAGACGAGGTTTAAGAAAACCAACAACAACAAAAAAAAGGAGCAGACGCATTCACCTGAAGAATCAAGGTATCCGCACCCATTAAGTGAAAACAAAGGCAAAAACGTTCCAACACACACAAACCCAAAAAGAAAAAACAAAAACAGAATTCATCTGTTTCTCAAAAAACCGATTTTTAAGTAAAAAACATCATTGGAAAGAAAGAAGAGTGAGTCTCACCGGGAGAATCAAGGTGCCCAGTACGCAACAACCTCAGTTTGCAGATTAGATCGGATCAGAAGGTATGTGGAGAGAGGAAAGGAAAAGGATAAAGAAGGGAAAAGAAAAGGGCGAGAAATTGAAGTAAAACGAAAAGGGTGAATGAAACGAAGGTGGCGGGAAAGAAGGGGCAGAGAGAAAACGAGAAGCTTTATCTTTTTCCGCAAGCTTTTTTCAGTTTTCCACGGAATAAAAGAGAGAGAGAGAGAGAGGAGGAAGATGCAGTGGATTATGAATGAATTGAGTATTCGTTTAGCGTCTGTGTTGGTTTGGTCAACTCTTAGGGTGTGTTTGTTTATCAATCCAAACACAGCATTAAGGATGTTTTAATCTTCGTTGGATGGTGTTTGGTGTGTGTGTGTGTGTTGGTTTTGAGCAAAGTGGTTTGAAGGAAGTGAAGAAAGAGACAGGAGTGGAATGAAGGGGTTTTAGAGTCGGCGCTGTTCCCATTTAAAGCGGAACCAAACAACCAACCACTAACCGATTAGGTGGCGCTATGGGTGGGTCCCACCATTTGACTTTTACAATTGTTTCATCAAGATTCGCTTTTCTTATCTTATCATTTAATACTACGTCGTGTTAGGCCAAATCTACCATATCAAATTAACTCATATAAATTAGTTAATAATAAATATAAAAGAAGTTTCTAAAAATAGAGTTATGTAGATTTTAGTATATAAAGGGAATTTTCTTTTCTATACTCTTTAAAAATAATTAAATTTTCTAGTATTCTGTTTATTTTTCAAAAGTTATATATAATCTTTTGATTTTATACAGTGTATTGATGTAATTAGTATTCATTAAATTTATTTTTTACAAGTTATTTTTGGAAGAGAAGTAATTTTGTGTAATTCATATTTTACAATTTTTGTTGTAATTTTCATATAGAATTCTATAATGAAATATTAGTTACTTTTATAATTTTAAATATTTTCTAATTTGAATTATATAAAAATTAAAAAATAATTCACTAAATATTAATAATGTATGATATTTAATTATTTCTATAAAATTAAAATAATTAATTATTTGATAAAAATAAATTAAAATAATGAGAAAATATATAAGATTACCGGATAATGATAAAGAAAATACAAGTTAAAAAAGAAGTTACTTAAAATAAGGAATAAAAAACAAAAATTCCATTACTTTTTTATTGTAGGTGTTTTTTAATCATATTTAAATTTTTATTTTAGTAATAAGTAATTTATTTAATTAAATGCAAATTATCAATTTGACACTCTTGTAAGTTTTTGTAAAAAACTATTTTAATATATTTTTCTTCTATTTGCAGTGATTGTTGTTTTTTAGAGTTAAGATTTTTTTTAATAATAAATATTTATATTTCTAGATTTTGTGTAAAGAAACACAATTTATTTCTTATAAAATAGTTTTATGTTATCTTTTTTCCGTCAACTTTTTTCTTATTCATTCATAACTTTAATCAATACATTTTAGTTATTTTTTTTTTTTTTCCACATTTATATAAATAACTAAATTTTTTTGAAATTAGATAGAAAGAGAGGTTATAATAGAGGAAGAAGATCAATTTAGAATATAAATTATTAATTTTTCATCTTTAACTATCTTCAACTAACTAAAGTTTGAATTTGATGTGTGAGAAACATAAGAGAAAATAGTGAAGTAAATGAAAATATTTTCTCAAAAATTATATGATAAATTAAATGTTAGTTATTATATTATGTGTACTTTTTTCTACTTAATTATATATAATGTTAAGAATAATATACTTTAATTTTTTTTCCAAGTTTTCTTTAAGAATTTTTAGAGACTAAGCATAAGTGTTGGTGATAAAATGGAATGGAATGATTGTTTGTCGCGTTTTCCGATGAATGGAAGATTCTGAAATATTATGAAAATCGGCGCTCTTTTCTTGGGAGATTCGTAAACAGGAACGGTCGCCATATTTTACTTTACTTTTACTAACTTTTCTCTTAAATAATTAAAATTTAAAATATTATACTGAGTTTTTTTTTTTTTTTTTATATTCATGATTTCTTAAAATCTAGGTGTTTTCATCAATCTGCTACAATTTATATTTAAAAAATATATTTATAGATAGATCGTGTTTTTGTAAGTATATTAAGAAGTTGTTATGATAGAACATAATTTCACAGTAGACCTAAGTTAAAAGGAAGAATGTACTAGGTTCCCACAATTTTAGTATAAATTTGTTGGTTTCACGGTAGTATATACAACTTTAATTAAGATGTAATATTTTAATATGTTTAGATAGAAGTGGAGTGAATTTTTACGTGCTTCAATGTAAATAAAATTAAATGAGTTAAATGTAAATAAAATTAAATAAAAGTTGTGGATAAATCTGACGATTTCAGTTATTTTTATTTTATATTGAAGTCACACTCACAATTTTGGTATTGAATGTATATATACCATCTTCTCGTTATTAGAATTTACATCATCCACAACTCCACCGTCCTCTTCCTTAACGAACCAACTTCAGGGCTTGATTTCACTAGCCCCTGCATGGTGGTGAAAGTGTTGCAGTGAATCGCTAAGGTCTGTTTGGATCAGGGATGGACTCTTCCTGCGGACGAAAATGAAGGTACACCTCCTATTTGGATCTGGAGATGAAGGAGGATGAGGGAGCGAAGAAGTGGATGGGTGGAAGGTTCAGGCTTCTTCTTTCAAGTGCAGAGAAATAAGTGAGAGAAGAGAGAAAGCCACCTAAAAATGTCTACAATTACGCATGTGCCTCCATATTTTAAAAAAATCTGCTATGAATTAATCACATCTAATTTTTTATCTATTTTTTTAACTATCCATGCACATATAATAAAACATAAAATAATTAATTAAAATTGTAAAAAAGTTTATATATTAATAAAAAAATTAACTATATTAATAATATAAATATTAAAATAAAAATAATATTTAAAATAAATTTTTAAAATAATAATAATAAATATTAATTAAAATCATTTCAATTATTTTAATTTTATTTCAAATAAACTGTACACACCCAAAAAAATGAATCATTTATAATAAAAATAAAAATATTAAATATATTTCTAATAAAATAAAAATGCCTATATATATATAAAAAAAATAGTATAAAAATTTAGTTAAATTAAATTTTACAAAATATTTCATATTTTATTATTTAAATATTTTAAAGATAAGAGTAAATTTGTAAATATATATAATTTAAAGAATCATAAATAATA
>Ga0123342_1000595_pt1 | contig 57713 bp, 36 predicted proteins | sample Turbeawhitnodule_FD_89960 | JGI IMG/M metagenome (GOLD analysis project Ga0123342, IMG submission 89960) | Root nodule microbial communities of legume samples collected from Mexico - Turtle bean Mexico white nodule | ecosystem: Host-associated > Plants > Roots > Nodule | place: Mexico: Nepantla... | reverse complement strand
AATCTTTTTTTTTTTTCCCGCCCCCCCCGACCTTTTTTTTTTTTTTTTCTTAATCTTTACGATAACGAAGAGTCTGCTGCAGATAACGCTTGTGTTCTTGGTTTTTCTTTCCTTTTTTTTCCCTTCGTTCTTACCTATTTTGGTTTCTGAGGCGTAGTTTTCAGCCGTGGGGACCTTCGATTCTCGGAGAAATTGAAGAAGGAAAAGGTGAGAAGCTTGAGTGCGGTCGGAACGGCGTCGTCGAGCTTGCAAATGAGTTGCCATGTCGCTCAACAGCAACAAACACGTGACCCTTCTCCCACTCTCATTGCCACCACCAAGAGATTCAAGCTTCATAAGAATGTGTGTTCTTCTTGTTTTGTGCTTAATATTTTATTTCATGCCTTTTTTTTTTCAAGTAGAATTTTAGAAAAGAAAAGTAAGTTGAAAAAAATCAAACGAACTTTCTCTCTAATTAATTTTTCTTAAAGATAATTTTAATTTGTTTGTATACCGTTTTGGAGAAGTGTATTTCAAATTTTTTCTGATGAGTCGCTGAAGAAACTTACATGTTGCTTTTTTCTTGTTTTTTCATTCAGAGCTAGAACTTTATGTATGTGGGTGATTACATTATTTTTGACGAAATTTTATTATATATATTATCGAGAACTGAAACTTCAATTTGAATGTAAAATCGATACTAAAAGCATATAACGAAGTGGGTATTTATTTATTTGCTTACTTTTTAGTTCGTGGATATTTTTTCTCACTTTGATGAGTTTGTTGTGTTTGGTTCTTTGTCTACTTTGAATGATATTTGCAGTTTTTTAATGACTGCAACGGTGTCTCTGTTCCACGGAAGCTACGTTCAGGTGCGTGAGTTTCAAATTCGAAACCAAAGCGTTTTTAATGTATGCATAATGCATAATATGCATTTTCCTCTGTAATTTCTCTTTTGTTGTTGATTTTTGGATTAGAGTTGAAGCAATCTCTGAGAAGCTTTTTTTTTTCCTGTTTGTTTGTTGCAATTGTTGGACCGCGGATTTGGTTTTGGTCTTTTTCTTTCACTTGTGAATTATTGCAATTGTTTTCTGAAAATATTGTGATTTGTTTTTTGTGTTTTGAAAATACACAGCCACGAAGAAACGGGGTCGCGAATCCATGTTACTTGATTCAGAAAAGGTGAAGTATAAGGTGGATGGAATGGAATATCTCAAAAAGGATAGTGTAAAGAAGTCCAAAGTGAGTGTTGTAAGTAAGACATCTGTGGGCTGTGTTTGCCAGTTTCCAAACTTCACACTTTTGCTTTGTTGGTTTAATTTCTCAGCATTTTCTGTCTTCACTTTTTGCTTGGAATTTTATGCTTTTGCAGAAACAAGGAATGAGACGACAATGGACCCCAAGAGAAGTTGTTTCTGGGCCCATCACAAAAGATGAGGAAGAGGTTGCTGAGACTCTCTATGCTTTGGCTGGAATGTTCCCTGACAATGACTCCAATCAAAATAGTAAGGAATCTTTGCCAGACAACTCATCAGTTTTGCAAAACTTGGAGGATAATGCTAGTGCTGCTCTTGCTCTTGAAGGTTATTTTTAATTCTCTCCCTTATTGGGGATTGTAAAACTATTTACGCATTCTTTTTTCATTCTCTTTATTATTCATTTTGCCATGGATTCTATTCTATCCTCAGCAACTATTCAGGGTGCAAGTCCTTGTTGTCATGAAAGTTCAACTGGAGAAGCTTCAAAAAAAAGTTGTTTGAATGAAGATCTTGGTCAAGAACAGCCTGAGAGTACCACGATATTGATGCCATCTCATGGCACTTCTCGAGCAGTAAATTCCCAGACCATGCCTAGTGTGATTGTTAAAAGTGAAAATGGCAACAAAGTTGCATTGCACGGCTCTGAGTTAAGCTTAGCAATGGGGTGGGTAATTTTTTTGTTGCATTCTGAAGTATCTGTACGGTTCAAGTCCTTTTTGTCTGTTGGTATTGAAATGCTTTATCATCATATTGCAGATTAAATATGCCCAGACAATCAAGGATTTCTCAGGTTGAGAGAAAGCCAGTCGTGGAATTTGAGGTGATGGACATTTCAACTTTTACAGTTTTTTGGGTCCTACCGTAACTTCTTATTTCTGAGCTAGTACACTTGTTTTATTGGTATTATTGGTTTGAATTTAGGCCAGAGACGTTGAATGCAAGCAACAACATATGATGAAGGAACAAAAAGGAAATGGTATGCTCTCTCATTATGGAAGATCAAATTGCCTTCTTGATATAGTTGATATCTCATTTTGGTGACTAAAGTTTTTTTACATTAGTTTGGCTGATTCTCGAACTTCTTTTGTCCTTTTTACCAGAGGGCCTTGCACTGTGGCCAGACTTGTCTCTATTGGCACCAACTGGCCAGGCTTATCTTCAGTAAAGCTTCTTTCATTCTTCATTTTCTCCTAGTTAGATAGCTTGGTCACTGTTTGTCCAATTCTTATAATTTTGATTCTTTCCAAGGTCTTCTGCTATTAAAGCTCCTGACTGTCTGGAAGCTGCAATCCGTGGCTCTAGACTGGATCTGATGGAAACTTCAGCTTGTTCGTCTAGTGGGAGGGTAAAGGACTAACAAATTTACTATCACTGCTGTTTTTGTTTGTCTTACACTTACCCGTATTATGTTAAAATCTCTTGATCCTAAATTGTGTACACTCCACTCAAACCATGTAGGTTTTTATTCCTAAGAGATCGTGGAAGAAATGTGCAGCTCATGTTCACATCAGTCATATAATCCAGAGTTTAGAGATGATGCCAAAAAGACATGTTATAAAAGAAACTAAGCTTTTTGACTGTCATCAACCGAGAGCACATGAAGGATCAAAGCGTGGAGTTCTTTTAGAAGCGCACAGCTTAAACGGAATGAAAAACGTAACTACTTTTACTGTGAGGAATCCTAATGAAAGTAAGAATATTATTCTCCAGCAGCAATGTCATTATCGAGAGATATCACAGTCTGCTTCAACACCTGTGGTGTATGGCCCTCAAAAGCAAGTAAGCTTAAGGTTTAATTTTGGTGATGATGCCACCCCTTGACATCCCTCTTGCTCATGCACTAATGATTATCCTTATTTTGCAGAATTTCAATTTCTTGTCCCTGTCAGCAGGAAATAATGGGTTAAAGGTCCATAATAATAATAATTGTAACAAAATTGGAAGCAGGTTGGAACCATTATCAAAATTGCAAGTGCCTTATTTTCAGTCACTAGCACAGCAGCATGGGGTGGTCATGCCGATTCCTGTGGCTCAGAGTCAGTATGCCTCCACTTCTTTCCTTGATCAGCTTTCTGTGGCAGGACCACAGGTATTAAATATCTCTTTTGTTGGAAGAGCAATGTCATTAAAGTATTATTAATCCAATAAAATGGACTCAGAAACATAGGGTCCAACTTTGGTAAAAATAGCTTAATGTGATTATCTAAATGAAATAAGGTGGCTACAGTTCATTGCTAGTAATGAATTGAACAAAACTAGCGTGCAATTTAATATCTCATAAATATGCCACCCTTATTGTCCTACTAATATTGTCACGTAATGCTTTAATTGAGTGCAGGTTCGGTTGCAGCAACCTCATTATTTTGGTAACCCGTTATGTGGGACTAATTATAGTTCAACGCTCTCACATAAACAAGATCACCGAAGCTTTTGGGGGTTGCAACAAGCAGAACAAAGTAGGTCCACAGTAAATTTCAGTATAATGAGGACCCAATTTCCTAGTTGGCAAAGTGGAAGGCATGACTCTAATGCAATGAGTCCGTGTTCCCAAGCCATTCATCCCTGTCCCTCTGCATCACAAGATATGTTGGTACCTAAGGTTTCTTCAATCCCTGGGCAACAGAAGCCGCTCCTTGCACCCTTCCAAGACAAATGGACCAGACCTTCTTCATCTCCCTTTATTATGTGAAGAAATTAGAGACACACTCCCAAGTAGTGTGACAATGTAGCTGCCAAATCGATTGTAAAGTCATGAGCAACATAAATACGATTCATTGTTTTATATTTGTACACGCGCAGCTTCTAGAGCTACACCCTTCATGTTAAAAGTAGAACAAAACTCTTTATTTGCACTAAGATATCCCCAACCGATAGTATGTGTCTAATTCATTGCAAGACGTAGAGAGCAGCACAGAACTAGTGTAGCAAGACATCAAACTTAGAAGGATTGCCCCCAAATCTTTTTTCATTTGCAGGACACTAGCATCATCTAACTGAAAATAAAACACCAGTATTTGTTCCCTGATGGCTCATCTGCACCATCAAAGTCAATCGATTTTCATTGCTTATATACTACAATTGTCCGGTTATATTCCATTAAGTGTTTTACAAACTGTCAAGACGAGCAAAGAAAAAAAAAACAGAAATAGACAATAAAAGAAAGGCTAGTGAAAACCCTGATTTGATGAATGTCTTACAAATATAAACATAAGCCGAGTAAGATGCGTAGGTAAAGGGTACCGATTACACGGCTCAAGAAAAAATATTTTCAAAATTCTGTATCACAATTGAAATACAAGAATTACGCCAAGGGCAAGAGCAGGTCAACGAAACCTCCAAACTTTTATGACTGCAGAAAATTAATGCATCACTCCAGTTTTTCTAATTCCCCCATTCTCTCAATGATAGCCTGCGACCACAAAAACAAGTTTTGTTATCGAATTGAGGTTTTCGGTTCCACGGACTTTATAGCAAAGTAAAAAAAATTACACACGAAACAACATTGTAATAAGTGGACAAACGTGTTGGAAAAAGTTATGGAAGTAGACAACTATGCCTGAAATCATAGTGTATAACTACAAGGCTTAAACCTTGCAGCAGCAGCAGCCACACATCAAGTGCTTAGTAACCCAAAAGATGCATACCTTCTTGCTTGTTTCTTGCAGTTCACCCGCTAGAATGAATTCATCAAGTATAAGATAGACCTTCAAGATACAATGGTAAAATAAATAAGTAAGCAATAAAAAATAGTAATAATAATCTCAAGGAAGAAAATACGATCAATAATATGGTGGGCAATAAGTACTCCAAACCTAACACTAAGCCACCACGAACTGTACTCAGAAAGAAAAACAAAACAGCGATCAATACAAATCGTTATGTTAGACATACATACATCCACTGGAGGATGCTAGTGTATACAAAGGATGGTATTACATATTGATTATATTCTTTGGTTTTCCACAGGTATCCTCCACTGGAGGTAATCCTGTCTGAGACACCTTTTTTTAGACATTAATTTATATTACATATTGAGTAGTGCAGTTAAATAAACACACTGATTATAGCTGGCTATGGTTTGTAAATATTCTAATATAAGCTCAAGAATATGTGCGGCAGAAGAAAACAATTAATAGCAATACTGTGAATAGAAACTAAGGCTGATGGACATCTACATCCACCTAAACAGTCACACAATTATTTTACTGAAAATAAACCATAAAAAACAAACACAGGAGTGGGATTAGAACACAATTGTAGAGGAAAAATAATGAATAATAAACAAACCTTATGGAAGTTAAAAACCAAATCAAGCTCACACACATTGCTGAAGAAGTGATCCAGTATTTCCACAAACAAATGAATGCACTCTAAGTATGCCAATTCATTATCAGTGATATCAACACAGAGTGAGAAAAATAAGCCAGCGTATCGCCTGTATATTATCTTGTGCGTACGAAACTGCAAGACACGTTACCATCGAACGGTAAGAACACCGACAAATAAACGGCGTAACAATTCAGACAACCTAAGAGCAACAGAATCAGAACCTCGTCGCCGTTCCATAACATCAATCAATAATCGGAGAAATAACAAATTACATGATAACCAAAATGGCGGAGAGAAAATTGACCTCGACGAAATTGGTGTACTTAGGGTCTCTGTTTACGACGAGTCGATGAACCTGAAAAATTGAGGGAAAATTAGGTTAAGGAGTTGTTTGTTGAAGGAATAAGAAGTGGAATCGCGTTGTTGTTACCTCGTATTCGACCTTGTGCTTCTCGGAATCCTCAAGAGGAACGTAGTATTTGGCAAGACGAGTCTTGCCCTGTCTGTTCTGCAACAGAATGAATCGGATCTGCGAACACGAAAAGGGGAAAACAATTTACAAAAACGAAATCGAAAATTTGGAATGAAAGCGATTATGATTATGAGAAATTACCATTTGCGACGATGAATTAGGGTTGCTGAAAGAGGTGAATTGTGGAATGTATCTGAGCTTCTTCGTTCAATGTGAAGTGCGAGAGACGAAGAAGATGATCATTCCAACGACTTTACTTTGAAACTCTCTCTTTTATTTATTTATTTTTATTATTTTTATTTTGTTATTGCGATGCAGCTAGCGTGTAATGACGCAGACGAGAGAGACAAGGGTTTTGCCCATACTTCACTTTCTTTCAAGTTTCAACGTTCAAATTAATTTCGAATAAACACTTCCAATTATCACTTCAAATTAATTCATCACCTCCTAATCTCATTTTTATAATTTGCATTTAGAAGGAAAGAATATGCTGTTTTAGTTTTTGTAATAAAATAGCTTTCTTTTTTTAAAATCTAAAATATTTGTTTTTATTCCTTTAAAACATGTAAATTTTGGTTTCGTCATTTTAACTTATTTTTATCTGTTTGTAGTTTTAATGTTTTTGTCTAATATTTATTATTAGATGGATAAATAATATTTAACTAATACTTTAATATTAAAAAAAATATATGTAACTAATATCAAGTGAGAATACAGACAAAATAAATGTTGAGAAATGAAAATGAAAATATAAAAATTAAAATAAGAATTTACTTGTTTTAAAAGAAAAAAAATCCTTAACTTGTTTTTTTTTACAATAACTGTTGTGACTTTTACAAAAGTTCTATATTTATTTTCACGTGTCTTTCTAATAATATATCTTTATATATATTACAGAAAATAATTCTTTATTAAACTTTACTTATTTTTTTGACTAATTTGAACCGTATTCATCTTTGAACTAACAAGAAGAGACTTGAATAATAATTTACAGAGAGTTCAAATTTCAATACAACAATTGGAAAAAAAAAATCCTCAACCAACCACTGAAGAGACATCTTTTCCTCTCCCATGCACCAAAGGTAAAATCTTGTAGTTGGATTCTTCTATGGATTTCTTATTCTCACCCCAAATGCACCATCAAGGGGAACAGGTATCAACAATTACATGCATGCTACATAAACTAAGAATGTTTATTTCCATAATGATTAAAGGTAAATGCCCTATAAATCTTGTTTGTAGATGGAGTTTGAAGCAGCCAACAGAGCAGAGCCTATGCCAGATCCATCTTTTGTATGTTCTATCACCACATTGTTTGAGTTTTCTGTCCCTAGCAGCTCTTTCACTGAATCTTGCAAATAAGCCCTGTATTGAGGATACTTTTCGTATAAGCCACCATCTATGGCAACAACACTTCTCTTCCCATTGCCAAAGATGAGACCTCTCTGATCCTCTTCCATTTTCTGTAGAATCCCCACAATTCCTGCACCAGCTAACCTCCCACCTCTCTTTACAATAGTCTCACAAACCTCTAAAACTGTTTTTCTTTCACTTAAATTGGATTCAACCTGAAGAGAATGAGCCAATGTCAGCAAAACAGAAAATGAAAAACATAGTGAATGAGTATTATATGCAATATTTTAAGTAGATATGATAGAAACACATGGCTCATTCTTGACAGCATCATCTTCAAAATTTGATCAACAAGGACATTTTTTCTCCATTTTTACTCAAGCTTTTAGATAAAATATATTTTGAAGAGTTAATTTTAAAGAAAGTACTATTGAAAGAATGAGTTTTATAGTTGGATTATAGAATAAACAAATGGTGCTTCTTTAAACTACCATTATAGTTCTCTTGGGAAATTATGATCTTCTTTCTTTGTCCATGAAAGAAACTATTCGTGAGTAACTTAGTAATGTTGAGTTATGGAACAGGTGCTTAAACTGCATTGCCATCAATATAGTTTTGGACAACAATTTTTTACCCCTAGTATATCATAGAGGAGGGACCCAGCTGCATGTAAATCGCCAGAAAAGTCTTGCTGCATGGCACACAGATCTGGGGTCCTGTTAAATTTATATAAAGGCATATTTCAGTTTGAATATAGCTCAAGATTCTGGAGCTGAAAATATACCTTAACAAGTGTAACAAGTATGAAAATTGGCATGCATTAATATATACTTTGGAGAAGGAATAATGGGGACAAAATTATAAATGGTAAAGGGAAATTAGAACTATGTCATAGAGTGACTGTCATATGATTTCTCCTCTGATTTTAACTGAAATAAAATTTACCCGAGTATGAATGGTGTAGATAGTTTTTGTGGGACAGATTTGCCAAACAAACCCTCCTCTTTAGTCATTTTGAGTAGCACTCGTCTAACAATTTCGCCTAGATACAGTCCTGAGATTGTCTTTTCAAAGATCTGCCAAGTAATAAGAAGAGGACCAATGACTCTTCTACTTGATACTTTGTCAGAAGAACATCTAAATAACAGTGAAGATGGTTCAAAAATTTACCTGCTCACCTGGATTGATGGTAGCTGCATCCATTTCCCTGTCAAACTCGGTTGAAGGAAGACTGTTTGAGAAAGCTCCCCACTCAGTGCTAATGATCTGAATCAATGAATGCTTTTCTCAGATTAAGATGATCTTGTTCATCTATAGCATTAATATGAAAAAGAAAAGGAGAGTAATGAAGTCTATATGAACCATTTTGCCAGAAGAAGAGGCATGACCCTGTAACTTAGGAATGACACTGATCTGCTCAACATAGCAAGCGTTGGTTCCAGTACCCAAAATGACAGCAGCCACAACATCATTGTCCCAGTATTCTGCTCCAGCTAATGTTCCCACAGCATCATTCACCTATTAGGTACCCATTTTCTAAAATTATAGCACCACTCTATTGTTTGCACTTTGAGTTTAATTTTGACAAATTGACACATTGTATAACAAATTAGAAACTATTCACATATGCATTTTAAAGTAAATATCTAAAAAAGCAACAATTTTGAATTGTATTATATAACAATTCATCATTGGATCAATCCATTTTTGGTTTATTTCTTTAACTTCCTATAGAACTATTGACATTAAAATTTAAAACAACATACCAGAGCAGAAACTCGCATATCTATTCCTTGTCTTTCCATTGCCTCATTCAGACAAGCAACCACATCTCTTCCTGCCTGTGTAAAGAGTTTAAACATGCCAGAATTAGATTCATATATTTCAGTTACCATTTAACTATACCAAAACATAGAACTCTAGTTAATGATACTGATTAAATGACACAATTTACATTGCCCCTCACTAATGCACTTGAAAAATAGTGGCAATTTGTTTGAATTGAAGTTCTTCTGTGAATGAATGCACACCAAGTTAAATAATAGAGATTAGAGAGTGGCTCTGCAGTTGTGAAAGGTAGAAAAATGCATACTGTTCCAGAGACTGCAAAACCCTTTGTCCACTTGATTAGTATGCCAGAATCAATAGATGTCTGCTTGACAGGAAATGAAAACGCGAACCCAATCTCTCTCTTTCTTCCCGGTGATATATGAAATCTAGCATCCTCCTTCGACGCAAATTTTGCAACCCCCGAAGCAATGAAATCAAACAGCTCCTGCAATCAAACACAGGATCTATTTGGATCTTTTGATGACAAAAATAATCTTACCGATATTAAAAGTCATTCCTATCATCATGTATAAAAAGTGAACTTAACTCATCCTTAAAACCTACTTACAATCTATTAAACTCAAACACTCTTTTAAATGTCGTGTCCGTCACACACATATCGGACATGACACTGACACTCGTAAGACACATATCAGTGAATAGTATATAATTCAAAAAATATTTGTTGAATTTACATTTTAGAGATTATACTAGTCTCCATCGAGAACAAAATCATCTTACAAAGCAAATTTTAAATATAACTGAATGAGTTAGTTACCTGAGATGTAGAAGACATGAGGTGTTGTGGTATAGAAACTTGATCAAACTCCGTGTGGATGACACGCTCATCTTTCCCACCCAACTGCACCCTCAGCACACGGAAGTTGGTTCCACCAAGATCCAACGCATAAAACAACCCTTTCTCATTCCTTAGATGTCACAATCCAACCCAACACACATCAAATCGTTAACAATCACTCTAGCAATCCCAATGTAGGATTAACTCAATAATAAATGACGAACATGCCATATAGATATTGTCTTTCTATACTCTGATTTTAACATTTTTAATGGATGTGGGATCTAGAACCTTCACCAATATGGCAACCCAGAAAGGAAGGGAACATAACATAACATACCCAGTGGGAAGATTTTCAACATAGGTGGGTATCATGGGAAGCCCGGGCTCGGGCCCAAGCCCAAGCCCAAGCCCAGCTCGCATATCATCAGACATGGCTTTGGCCACTTGCTGAAGAAGGGGCAGAGGAGTGGCACACTCGTGTTTCAGTTTCGTCAATATTCTCGTTGGGGTAACTGACACGTCAGATCGGAGAGCCACAATGAAACTCCGCCGTGGCGTCCGTGGAAGATAGGAGCCTGCGGCGGAGGAAGTGGCGGCAGCGACTGTAACAGACATCATGTTTGTTTCGCTCTTTTTTGCTGATGCAACACATTCTTCATGTGACCAAAAACATTGCACTAGTTAAAGTCATTTATTTGTTCTGTCTCTCTCTCCTTCACCTTTTCAGTCACAAGATGGTTATGTTTTAGAGAAAAGTTTATTTAACACCATCTACCCATTTATCCAGTAAAAAAAAAAATATTTAACAAATACTTATAATAATATTTTAAATTAAAAAATAAATAAAAATATTAATTTATTAAAGTGTGAAATGTGTGTTTAACTTTTAAGATAGTTAAACAGTGTTTATTATTGTTATTAATTATTATTGTTAGAACTATATTGATCATACTTACAAAAAAGTAATTTAAAAAAAAACTTACAAAAGAGGAGAATAAATTTAAAGTAAAATATTTAAGCTAAAGAAATATGAATATAATCTTCTAAGATATAAACAGAAGTGAATACAATTTTCTCTATATTAGATTAGTAAAATTTAGCTTTTTTTTACTGTAGAGAGAGATATATATAATTTTTTCATATTGTTAATGGATTTTATTGTTTCTAAAAACAAAAGGAAAAGTATATTACTTGTTCTGTTTTTAAAAAAAGAAAATTAATTTATTATTGGACAAAAAATTATAATTCTTGGTGATATCACTCATGCTAAACATATTTTTTTGAAAAAAGGTTGAAGTTTATTAGAAGGATTATGCCAAATATAATTCGTAATTAGCATAATTGATTTCATTTTTGTGATGTCTTTCTTTTTTTCTCTGGTCTTTTACTGACGATAAAGCCCAATTATTGCATTCATTATTATTTTTTCTTTCTACCCTCCATAACTTCTTGTGCCACCCCATACTAAATGTGAAAATACCGTTTTATTCTTTTTGTGCCACTCCCATACATAATCTAGAATATGTTTTTGGATCTGGAAGTGTTCTTTAGATTTATAAAATCTGGAACTCTTTTTTGGATTTGAAATAAGCCTATGAGTTATCTAATGCGGAAGCTAATCACACATCTGAAAAAAAAAAACTTCCGGATTACATAATCCGAAAACTAATATTATGTATAGAAAAGACTTATGAATTATGTAATCTGGAAACTAATTACAAAAGGCATCTGGATTACATAATCCGAAAGTTAATTTTGGATCTAGAAAAAAGACTTCCTAATTATGTAATCCGGAATATTAAAAAAGAGTATTTTTGAAATACAAAAAACTTATGGAGGTGGCACAAGAAGGTATGGAGGTGCAGGAAGAAGCAGCCTTCATTATTTTCTCTAATGGGCCAACCAAACCTTAAGCCCAAATCCAAGTAAAAACTTGGTGCCATCCAAATCCAGTGAAATATTGAAATTTAGTAAGGATATACTATTTTTTAGAAAATTAAATATATTTAAAACTAATATTTATATATAAAAAAAAACCTATCTGATTCTAAATAAATTTCCTCCCGTATATTTGTAGTTTCTAAAAAACACACTAAGAAAACAATTTTTTTTAATAAGAGAGAGAACAAACATTCTCAAGAATTTTACACAATTTAATTACCATATCTTACATCATTAAAATAAAATTTCATATTTAAAAAAAATAGTTTTTATATTCAAATCAGAAAAATTATTATATACGTAATTATAACTACAATTATTTAGCTTAAGTCTGAATGAAACTATAACTAAGCTAGCATTTGTAAGAAAAAAATCAACCAGACACACGTCTTCGTTGCTACAAGTTTGTTCGGGAAAAAAATTGAAAAATATCATCAGTTAATATTGAACTTTCAAAAAATATATGTCTATGACCAATTATCATGGAAATTTAATTATTTTTACAACACTAAGAAAAAAACCATGTATAAAAATGAAAAAGCTATATTCACAAATTAGTATTTAGAAAATAAGCGTTTAAAAATAATTTGTATCTCGTTAAAGTTAATCTCATATCGACTAAAAATAAAAATAAGTAAGTTGATAGTATCAATTTTGTAAATTTTTTAAGTTTAACTCAATTTTACAAAACTCTAATAATTCAAGTTTACAAAATCGATCCTAAATTAAGATTTACACCTACTTATATATATAATTGAACAAATTATCTTATTTCTAATTAAGATGAGATTTTTAACCTTTTAGTTTTTTATTCCGAAAAATATTAAAATATGATTAATTATATTTATAATAAAAGTAATGTTTTAAATAGGATTAGAAAAGTAAAGAGTAAAAACTTTTTTTCTCTAAAGTATACAAGTTTGGTTATGAAAAGTACATACATAGAGAGGGGATTATCTAAAGTGGGTATAGCTTTTGAGAATGATTATAAGTGGTAAGAATAAGCAACCCACTAACCCTAAATTTGTCGTTTTTGCTATGGAAAAGCACTACAACTTGAACCCTAGTTCTTAATTTATGATTAAGAAAATGGAAGCAACAAAATGATGCATTACTCACTCCTCTAGCAAGACCTTGTGGGGTGTTAGATTCGGTGGGAAAGTATTGTGTTTGGAATGCATGGCTTGTCCCAAAATACAATTGAACAAGACAGAGAGAAAAAAACAGTGAAAATCTCCATGTGCTGGCGCATGTGCTTGCAATTATCATCATCATTATCATCTTGTGTTGCTTCTCCCATGAACCAACCCTAGATACATGTCTCAAAAAAGAAACAAAAAAGGAACAGAAAGCAATGTTCTTCATTATGCTAAGTGAAGGACAACGCAAACCTGCTCCTTCTCTCTTCTTTCTTTTCTTATTCTCTCAATCATGCTTAATACTACAAACCACTTTTGTCAATTTGTTGACCACCATGATTATGTCTGTGTCTACTGTTAAATCATGCTACTAATCCTTCAAATAATGTTGTTTGGAATTGATGCAGTAAAGGGATAGAGATTAGTTTCGTAAACCATTTTGTTTTGAAGAACACTTTGAACAATTTTAGTGTATTTGGTTCAGCAAATAAGGTAATAAGTTGTGGAAAAGAATGTGGATTTCAATCATTTAGTGCATTTGGAACACAAGAATGAGATAATGTTTAATCAAGTAAAAGTGGATGCACGCGAAATCTTTTATCTAGTTCAAGTGTAGTCGTGAGCATGATTAAAAACAAGGTTCCAATGATGTTTTTCTCTTTCTCATATTGGATCCAATGTCCAATTATTTGTATTAACGTGGTAGAAAACCGTTGATATTTGTGTGGTTTGAGAGATCGAACATCTGTTTCAAACGTTTATCTGAGTTGTATTGAAATATCTCTTCCCTTTCTATTTAACTTATTGTTTGTTGATTAAAAAAATCCTTCAAATAATTAATAAAAGATTCTCTGGTCGGAAGAAGAAGAAGAAATTCTTGCATCCTCACGTTTGTTATAACCACGACAAAACACAAAAGTTGAAGATGATAATGAACAACGTTGACGAAGAAACACTACATCTTATTCTCTTAATATGTTTTGAGATTTATTCTTTTTTATTTCGAATATTTAAATAAGCATTTTTTGTTTTTAATAATTAAAATCGATCCTTTTCGTTTCTGAAGTTTTTAAAAAATCAGCCTTTGTCGGTGTTATACGCAAATGTCATAAAAGTGAACAAATACGAAATAGGGTGCTTGGGAGAAAGTGGTTAAAGTTAAACACTTTTTTTTTAATTATAAATAAAATCAAAATCAATTTTAAATTTGGAAGGCAAAATTTATATAAGTTTATTTCAATTTAAATGGTTAAAACTATTTAATGAGAACTAGAAATAAAATAAATAAATACGTAACTATTATTTTTAAATAAAAATTGGAATAGACAGATCTCACTACTAAAAAAAATTATTACATAAAAAATAATAATAATTATTGACTAAATTAAATAATATTTTAGAGATTAAAAAATATTTATATTTAAAATAAAAATATATATTTTAAGCACCACTAATTTTAAAATTATATCTTTAGTTTATTTGGGTTTTTGTTTTAAAATTTATTCATTTTTTAATGTTATTTGATACTAAAAAGTAAAATGTGTATTACTTTTAATGTTTAATGATATTTTTTATTTGTATAAACAAAAGCTATTAATAAATATTTAGGTAACATATTAGTTACTCGTGTGATATTTGATACTTAGGATTCAAAATTTGTGTGTGTAATTGCATCCTTTCCAATGTTTTACTTTGGGGAAAGACATTTTGCTGTTTTTTTATATATAGAAGACTGAAATAAAAAAAATGAGCGTGGACTTCCTAATTATTACAGTGTGCTCCCAAAAGGACATCTCAATGATTTAATGCTTTAGCTCTACACTCACTCATTCATCCCATCTTCTCTCTCTCACATCAACCCTTCATTTCTTCATCTAATTACCGCTCACCATTCGTTTACCATGTTAACATAATCGGTTAAAGGGTTGGAGATCCCACATCAATTAGAGATTAGGACATTTCATTGTATATAAATGGATGCAAACTTCACTTTATTGAGCCGATTTTATAAGATTGAGTTAAGCTTAAAACCCACTTCTTAACGTAAAGCACTAAATCTCTTCAAATGCTAATATTGTTTCTTAAATAATCTTATTATATATCACATAGTTCACGTATGAATTGATAATTTTAATGTAATAAAATGTGTTGAATATTCCAATTGATTAAAAAATATAATATTTCATAATATATAAATATACCTAAACTTTTTCATTTTCATATACGAGATTTAGAAAAGTAATGAAAAAAAACCGTAGGAGAAAGGGTGACATCAAACTGGGTTCCACATGGAGCTTCCACCATAGTTGGTGATGCGTGTGCATGGCAGAAGTAGCAGAAACAACGAAGCATGCAAAGTACATTACAACATTCTAATTTCATAACTCAACAACCATTATCTTCTTACACTTTTCCATTTCACTATTCCACACCCCCCATATAGTTAACGATCAATAAATTACTAGTTATCAACTTCAATTACCAATAACTAGTAACTTATTCATTGTTATTTTCGTAGGGTTGTGAAATTTCGAATTCAAATTTAAATACACAGTAATAATACTACAGATTAATACTAATTTTTTTTTTCCCTAACACGAAGGCACTTTATAAATTACCACGAAACAAGGAAGAATAGCCTTTGGATTGAAAACAACCAACTCCTCGAGATTCGAGTAGATTCCAGCGTACCCGGCTACGGAATCATAGGACGCAACCGACACGTGCTCCTCCTCCGACGGCGGCGTGTCCTCCGCCACGCGCTTCACGCGCCCCGCGATCACCCTGCACACCAGCATGGCCCTCCGCGTGCCGTCGCCGCACACGACGGAGTCGTGTGCCCTACCGCTGCTGGCGGTGGTTCCCACGCCCTTGACCTTCGCGTGGTCCCCTCCGCCGCCACCTTGGAAACCGTGCCTGATGATTGTGCAGACACCGCAGCCGGGTACGGAGGCGCACAGCGAGGATGACCCACGTGCGCCCAGTGCGCACGTTAAGGTGGTGCAGTGGAACCGCAAGAGTTCGTTGCCGTCGGCTGCGCACCTGGGGTTTTTCTTGGTGCTGCTCAGCGCACGGTTCTTTACCGTGTCCCTGCACTCCTCGAACCGTTGGATGGTGCGTTGGGTATTGTGCACTTTCAGTATCCGTTCGATCTTGCATATCGGATTATCCTTCTTCAACCAGCTCGATTTGAATATTATTTCCACTATGTTCCTACCCGAATCCTCCGGTTCCAGCTCCGAAACTGTTCCCCAAACACACAATTAATATTATTGACATGCATTATTTAATTTAACAATAAAATATAAATATTATAATTTAAATCGAAATTAACAGTTTATAAGTTTATAATTGTGATTAAATTAATAAATTATTATTTTTTTAATTATATTGTCGTTTATGACAGCTGTTATCTCGTACGTATACTCCTACACAACAAGTTATCTACAGATGTTTTTGCCCCACAACCATTGCACTCAAATTTTGGTGGGTACATCTTCTGAATCATGATCAATGCTTGCGGTTCTTTAAAACAAAAATATTTTTTTTAAAGTTTAAAATCTCTTATATATTATAAAATTTCTTAATTTTTATTCGATGTGGGATTCAAACTAAACAAACATAATCTTAATAAAGATGCGTATCTTAGAACCATCTCTAGCTAGTTTCTTCAAATGTTGATTGGGACAGAAGGAACAATGAAGAGCAAAATTATCGGAGAAAAGGTTCCAAAATAGTGAACATCACATGCATGTTTCAATTTTCGAAGCTTACTGTTACGTTTTAACCCCACAAACACTTTCCCTCAACCACAAGGCAATTAATCCAATCAATTAACTTTGACAGAGACACAAGTGTTATCATGCTTCAAACAAACCCATCAGATCTATATCCTACTGTTCTACATCGCTGCTAAAGTTTTCTTTCCCTCAGTAAAGTGAAACACTCATGATGTTAATTACTGCATGGAAACTAAAACAAAAACCTCAATCAATTGTTCTATTCATTGACAACGAAAGAAGTTATGTTTTGATTAAAAAAATTATCGTCAATGCATATTAAAAAACATTAAATTCGTTCTATAAAATGTTCTTAATTGAATTTTAAAACATTTACTGTTGAGTGTAGTTCAAGACTACTGTCTGTAGAAATCAATATATATATATATATATATATATAACATATTTTTTCTGTTTTATCTTTATTATTTCTTCATCATAATAAATCAAAAAAATTAGGGGGAAGTAACTTTATAATAAATAACAACAAAAGAATAAACTTAAAAAACATTTAACTAAAAATAAATAAATATCGAACTAAAAAAATATATAAAAAACAGAGGAAGTACAACATTTTGTTAATATCATGAAAAAAATAATAATTCTTCGAGTGAATGTTAGAAGAACTTCATTACTATTTTTCTTTAGGATTAACTATGTAAAAACGTTAGCCTTTAGTAGTACTAACGTTCATGAACGAATAAATAAATAATTAAATGGCATTAAAGGAAGGAATTATTATGTAATGCATGCATTCTTCTGAAAATTAAATCACATTACAGAAAAAAAAAATGATGAATTTATATTATTCTGAAAATAAAAAATTAGAAAAAGAGAAATTAAAGAGTACCGGCATGACGAACAGCTTGATGAAGCTCCAAACTCTCCATTTTAGGGAAGACCTCACCACAGTGAGAGCAAGCACACACAGTGCTCCTCGCAACCGGTAACCTGAATTATAATAATATTTTTTAAGCCATTTTCATTAATTCAAGTGTTTGAATTTTTATTATAAATAAAATTAATTAAGATGTGAAGTTGTATAATAATGTTTAATATGAGAATTTAATAAAAAAAATTAATTAATTATGGAGAAATTAAAGCTATTATTACCTGCTGGGGTCAATGATCATGTGACATTCATAACAGCCAGAAAGCTTTCTGAATTGCATCCCCCTGGAAGACGATGACGTGTAGGTTGTTCCGGCGTTTGATTTTGCGGCGGTGGAGCGTGTAGAAGCGGTTACCGGTTTTCTGGTGAGTAAACCAGTTTCCTGACCCAGAGAACTACTCTCTGGTGAAGAGTTATCAGACCTATGCACCACACGTGTGTTCCCATGAACAACGTCTCTGAAGCTGCATATGGAGCTGCAAGAAGACCCTATTCTCGAGTACCCTTTTGAAGGGTCGTGAACCCTCGAACCTTCCATCTGTTTGCAGGTTAAGAGGTTCTTGATTTGATCCCATGAAGAGGGTGGTTTCTGTTTCTGCTTCTGCTTCTGGTGTTGCTGCTGCTGCTGTGGTTTTCGTTTGTGGCGTTTGGGGGTGGTGGAGTGTTCAGGCAAGGAAGTTAAGAGAGCCATGTTTGTGAAGCAAAAGGGTGATTCTGTGTGTGTGTTTCATACAAGGGAAGGTTGTGTTTGGAAAAAGTTTTGATTTTTTTTTTCTTTGTTGTGAAGGGTTTGTGTGAATGAGAGACAGAAGAATGGAGGATCTGAGATGAGTAATAAAGAAGGGTGCAGAGGATGGTGTGTGTGGTGGGACACACACTCATTCTTTATTTATTGACTAATGTTATAGTATAATGGAGTAGCAGTATTAGTATCAGAATTTAATGCTGCTCTTATTTTATTTCATTTTGCATACCATAGTTATTGTTTTCACTGCTTTGGACCTACCAACGCGTGAAATTAAAATTCACTTACCTTTTGTCAGGCTCAGATACCTCTTAATTTGTGTAAACGTGTCACATTTATTAGATATCCACACATTGGTGAAGTGTTTAATTCAAAAAATGTTTATTGAATTTTTGATTATTTTATTATGATTTGGACATACGTAGTGGATACCTACACTTGTAGAATACATATTGGTAAAATATTTATTGGATTTTTGACAATTCTAGCATGGTTCGGACACATACAGATACTTATATAGTGTCTAATTCAAAAAAATATTCATTGAATTTCTAATAATTCTAGCTCCTTTTTAACACAATTTTAAAAATAAAAAATATATTAATTTTTTAAAAATTTAAATTTATTATATAAAATTTTATTATAACTATAAAATTAAGGAATAAACATGTTTCTGAAGAAAAAAAACACTAAAACATACTTATACACAAAATTATTTATTATCAATTTATATAACTCATAATTATATAATCCATATCTTCATATCCTACGTTTTAAAAGATTTATACATTTCTCTATATAAATTTATATCATATATCATATATCAGTTTCTATGTCGTTACATAATATAATTTACCTCTTGTACACTATTGGGAATGTAATAAATAAATGTTGCACTAAGATTTTGGACGTGTTCGATTACTGGTATATTTGTTACTACTATTCTCTCTCCACTTTAAAGTTTTGAACAGAGGGTGGTGGTGGGGTGCTTGTCCTTCAACTAAAATTTGTGGTACAAGTGAAGGGAGATTTGAATTTCTCAACTAAAACTTGGGGTTTGAGTTTATTTGAACGTGGAAGGGCTATTGAATGTCTTGAAATGAATAGAAAAATTGAAAGATACGAAATGGTAATTAATGTTTGATACTTTTTTTAATGGGCCATGTGAACACCCCCTATAACATAGTATTATTCATGTTATGGCTAGGAAGGTGTGGCCTAGTGCTTCGACCATGAGGAAAAAACCAAGATCTTAAGTGTGTTGGTGGATCTTTAATTCCATGTTTCAACATTCACCCATTCATGTGGATGGATATGTGTAAAGTTTCTAGTTGTAGTAGTAGACATGTGAATAGAAAAAAAAATGGTAAGTAATTTCTAGACAAGAATTAGTTACTAAGAAAATTAAGAAATATTTTCTCCCATAATAAATGTGAGTTTATTAGGTAGAAATGAGTAGTATTATATAAAAAAAAACATATATTAATAGTCTCAAGAGTTTGATTTATATAAATATATAAACATGCAATATAAAAATAACAATATAAATAGATAACCACCATTAATCATTAATCTCATTTTTTATATAAACTTTTCACGTATAAAACATTGAATTCTAACTTTACTCGTATAAACTGATAGGACTTAAATAATACATGTTATTGGTTGCAACGTCCCTTGATCGTTCCTCCTTTGGATTTTTTCTCATATTCACTCTTTGGTGTTGGATCTCTCCCTCTTCCTCTTCTCGTACTCGCTCCTTCATATCTGGTTGAGAGTTAACCTGCAAAAGGTTATCCAAAGTAAGTAATCTGTATAAAAGTATATGATGTCTTTGATAAAAGCATACCTTATTCATTTGTAGATGATTTATTTATAATATTTAGTCATAGACCCTCTATTATGATGAGCCGAATCTATCAAATATTAATGTTAACTTAGTTGTAGGGAGTTTTCTGATTTCTCGAGACGCTATCCAGATTTAGTGGGATGTGTCCCTGATTCTTAGTGAGTCTCTATAATTGTCTTAACTGTTATTGATTATAACTACTTTAAATGTATTATAACTCGATTGATCGATCATCAAGACTGAGTGACATGACTTGTCGGATAAAAAAAAATAGAGTAAGATATACCTATTTTACACCTAGGGAATGGTGAAAAAAAAAAGGAAGGTTAAGGAGAGAAGTTATTTTTTTCTTAATTAAGAATGACTTGGTGGGAGAAGATGAACATTTGACAAGATCTGATAGTAAAAAGGTAGCGCAGGAATAGGCACTTGACCAGGATGTGTAGTTCGTGTGAATAATGCCACTAATGGCAGATAAATAATCACTTATTGCATTGCATATCTACGTACGGCAACACATTCGTGACTTTCCCATATTGCAAGTGTGCATTTTAAATAACTTTGCTGTTTTTTAATTGCTCACATTTATATGATCAAGATAGAAATAGAAGACTTATCTCAATTATTCACTACTTTTATTTTAATACACCACTCGTGAAAATTATATTACATTATCAACCAATTAAAAACAGTTTTAGGTATAATTTTTAAAATGATAATTGCAAAAGCCAATCATTTTATTATGCATAGTAATGTATGACTAAATGCAGTATTTTCGTTTTCAGAAAAATCATGATTTGACAACACCAAACTAATAATTATTTTACAATAGTAATATTTGAAATAATTATTAATATTTTGACATGTAATTAAGTAAATGGTGGTTAATAGATTACATAAATAATACTAGTTTTCAATATATTATTATTATTTTTATTGCGTGGTTCATCCTAGAATCAGTTAATTAATTGATAATTAATTATTACTTTTGTTTTCAAACCTTGTTATTTTAATAAGAACGTGTCATTTTAACATACAATCTATTAACATGTTGTCTCCTTTTATTAATGTATTATTTACCTAAAAAATATTTTGTTAACATTACATATGTACTCTTTCTTCTATTTTTGCGAAAATTTATTTCATCTTTAAAAAATTCAACATGTAATGACATAAAAACACTTTTGTCTATAAAATAAAATAAAATTTATGTAAAAAGTGATAAAAGAAGTATATTTTTATGTATATTTACATTTATCTACTAATGAACAACTGATTTGTAGTTAAAATTTCGATTAAAATTGAAGTTTTAATCAATAGATAAACTTTTTTTTTGTTAAACATAAATATTAAAAATATTATTTTATTCTTTTCCTTTTGGGAAGTTCGTCAACATGAGAATAAAGCAATTAGAATAGTGTCAAATAGATCGGAGAAAGAGAACAGTGCATTGAAGCAACGAAGAAACGATCATGTGTGATGGACCCAAGATTCCAAAAGGAAGCAAAAGTTAAAAGCATATGAGCCAAAAAAATATATGCTAATTTTCACCTTCTAATCAATGTCCACTAAAGGAAAGATTTGTTTGGATAATTTTAACAATAAATAAAATAAATTTTCTATAAATTAAAATTTAATTTATATATAAATTGTGTTAGAAAATAATAGATTTTTCCATAATAAAAAAGGATTGAATTGGTTAACAACTATATAAATAAAGGAGATAATCATCACAACAAACCTCTATGATTACAAAAAAAAAAAAAATAATTAAAAACACTATTGATAAATAAAAACAACTCAAATAATCTCAATTAAATTTTACATTTTGCAACAATATTAGTTATATAAAATAATGAGATCAAAACTCTATTTATTGAATTTATAAAACTTTATTTTGAAGAGAGTTATAACTATATAGTTGATTACTTAAAGCATTTAATTGACTTTTCTTACTGAAATCTAAAAAACAGTTACAAAGTTGATTATAGTGCAGTTTAATAGATTAAACTCGCTTTGCATTTAATAAAGAAAAAATAATTAATTCTACAAAACTGCAATCAATTAATCTATAAAAACACTGAAAACACTTAAATGCAATCTGATGAATCGATTGATAAAGTTATTACTTGAAAACTTAATCAATTGATAAAGTTATAAAACATTTTTCTCACATTTTTAACTTTATAAAAACAATTTTATTTTAAATAATTTTAGTATAGACAATGTGTTAAATTAAAAACATAATACCTTATATAAAAAAAACTATCATAACCACATACATTAAAAAGTTAAAAACACAAAAAAACATCTGAACACCTAAGTCTTCAAACATCACCATTAAATAATTTCTCTTCAAATTTGAGATATTTTTTCAAATTAAAAAAATTATTTTGTAAATATTTTAATTTTAACTTTAACTTTTTATTCTTAATTTACATATAAATTAATTTTATATTATGAAGATTTTTAATAAATCCTCATACAACAATTTGGTCAAATGAGTTTACTTACCTTATCAAAACCATCTCCAACTTTTTTTTATATATATCATATTTTCATATTAAACATTACTATTAAACATCTCAAATAACAACAATTATCTTTATCACATAAAAAAATATTATTAAAAAAAATACATAAAATAACAATAAACTCTTACATAAAATTCACCATTGTTAGTATTCTACAAAAATCAACATTAATTATGTGTAGAGAACACAAAAATTAAATATGAAATAATTAAAGTTAAGATGGAGTTGGTCTCATTACATATGTCATATTCCATGTGTTTCTGTGAGATTCAACGTACAATGCAGAAAAGGATGAGAAATGAATTTTAATATTGAGTAAATGGGACAAGTCATGTAGAATTAGTATCATTAGGTGAGACATAGATTTGGCCAACCATTCAATTAGCAAAATTAGCATAAAAAAACACATATAAACTACACATCATTGTTCCAAACCCTAATTTTTTAACACAAAACATGTTACAATAATAATAAAACAATAATTTAGCAACTAAAATGAAAAGACATGATCCACCCTACCCTAGCATTGGAGGGTCACCTATCTTTTCTTAGCATGAGTCGTTATTTAATTGTCAATTCAATTACCTAATCATTCAAGGATTAAGAATTTGGTTCAGAATCAATCCGAATCCAATCTAAAATTGAATAAAGTTGTTCGTTTTCTTTCTTTTAGAAGTTAACACTATTGATTAATTGAATAAAATATAAGTGTATATAATTTAAAAAAAAAAATTGTTATGAAAGTTAACGATTTCCAACGATAAACTTCTAAAATATTTATTGTAAAATAGAGTATAGTTTTGTTAAATCGGTAACATAATTAATTCTAAAAAAAAGAAAATTCATTTTTCTGTACTAGGGTCGAATGGTACAAGCATGTCGGTAAGCATATAAATATTAATATGACGACATATTTTAGTCTAATCCTAATAATAGTAAAGGATAAATATAAATAAACGTAATAATTAAGATAAATATTTATAATTATTACAATATTAATTATAGTTAAATATTAAATATTTACTTAAGTATGTTGGAGAACCTTTTTCGATACATTTTCGATTAAAAGCCGAAACTCAAACATTAAAAAGAATAAAAGAGAAAAAAAAATCAAATAAAGGAAATAATTATTCAAAGATAATTGTTACATTTATACAGTTAGTAACTTAGTAATACTTTTGAAAAAAAATTGAAAATAGAAGAAGTGTTTTGCTTTAAATAATTATCTTAAACTCAGTCTAAAATATAAATATATTGTTTTGTATTTAAGGAATCTGATAATTGAATTCTACTCAAAGTAAAATAAATTTTAAAATTGTAAACAGACTTAACCATTTAATAATCAAGAATTGAGGACCTTCCATATTTTATTTTTTTTATTTTAGTAATTATTTTTTCATGTAATGACATATATTTGTTGTTAATTTCAGACAAAAATATCTAAGGAGTAAGACGTAGTAAGTCCCAGACCGAGAGTGAACAAAACTAATTTTCTGAAAATAAAACGTCCAGACTTTTCTTCCCCGTATATTCTTTTTGTGATTTTTTTATGGACGTGCCTCTTTATCTGGGTGCAAACAACATATGAAAGTACTTGTGTGAATTTTTTCAATGCAATACAGACCCAAAATAAAGTTGCAGAAAGTATGGTGAAATTTCACAAGTTTTGATAGAGGATAGCCTTGGTTTGCACAAAAATTATGAAAAATTCTCCCGAAATAGTTCTTTCCTGAATTTCCATATTAGAATCTCAACTGAATTTGGGACAAAACGCGATAAATTTCAGGTCAAACGGATGAGTATTCACCTGAGAAAAATATCAAACATTTTCGCACACAAACGAACCTTCCTTTCAGCCATGGCAGTGATGAATAAAAAATTTATTGTCAATCTTGTGTGACGAATCTGGGGCTCAAATCTCAGCCAAAACTCAACAAACACTGTGACGAACGTCTGGTAAAAATTTCAGACCAAAATACCCAAGGCGTAAGGCGTAGTAAGTCCCAGACCGAGAGTGAACAAAACTGGTTAGCCGAAAACAAAACGTCCTGACTTTTCTTCCCCGTATCTTCTTTTTGTGATTTGTTTATGAACGTGCCTATGTACATGGGTGCAAACAACATATGAAAGTACTTGTGTGAATTTTTTCAGCGCAATACGAACCTAGAATAAAATTGCAGAAAGTAGGACGAATGTTCACAAGTTTTGGTAGAGGATAGCCTTGGTTTGTAAAAAAATTCTATAAAATTCTCCCGAAATAGTTTTTTTCCTGAAATTCCATCTAAGAAGCTCCACTGAATTTGGGACAAAACGTGACAAATTTCAGGTTAAACGGAGGAGTATTCACCCACGAAAAAAATCAAACAGTTTCGCACACAAAGGAACCTTCCTTTCAGCCCTGACAATGATGAATAAAAAATTTATTGTCAATCTTGTGGGACGAATCTGGGCTCAAATCTCAGCCAAAACTCAACAGACATAGTGACGAAAGTCTGGTAAAAATTTCAGACCAAAATACACAAGGAGTAATGCATATTAAGTCCTAGGCCGAGAGTGAACAAAACAGGTTTTCTGAAAACAAAACGTCATGGCTTTTCTTTCCCGTATCTTTTTTTTGTGATTTGATTATGAACGTGCCTCCTTACCTGGGTGTAAACAACATATCAAAGTACTTGTGTGAATTTTTTCAGCGCAATACAAATGCAGAATAAAATTGCAGAAAGTAGGGCGAAATTTCACAAGTTTTGGTAGAGGATAGCCTTGGTTTGCACAAAAATTATGAAAAATTCTCCCGAAATAGTTCTTTCCTGAAGTTTCATCTTAGAATCTCAACTGAATTTGGGACAAAACGCGACAAATTTCAGGTCAAGCGGATGAGTATTCACCCACGAAAAAAATCAAACAGTTTTACACACAAACAAACCTCCCTTTCAACCCTGACAGTGATGAATAAAAAATTTATTGCCAATCTTGTGGGACGAATCTGGGGCTCAAATCTCCGCCAAAACTCAACAGACACAATGACGAACGTCTGGTAAAAATTACAGACCAAAATACACAAGGAGAAAGGCGGAGTAAGTCCCAGATCGAGAGTGATTAAAACTGGTTTTCCGAAAACAAAACGTCCTGGCTTTTCTTCCCCGTATCTTCTTTTTGTGATTTCTTTATGGACATGGCTCCTTAACTGGGTGTAAACAACATATGAAAATACTTGTGTGAATTTTTTCAGCGCAATACGCGCCAAGAATAAAATTGCAGAAAGTAGGGCGAAATTTCACAAGTTTTGGTATAGGATTGCCTTGGTTTGCACCAAAATTCTGAAAAAATCTCCCGAAATGGTTTTTTCCTGAAATTCCATCTAAGAATCTCCATTGAATTTGGGACAAAACGAGACAAATTTCAGGTGAAACGGATGAGTATTCACCTACGAAAAAAATCAAACAGTTTCCCAAACAACCAAACTTTCCTTTCAGCCCTGGCAGTGATGAATAAAAAATTCATTGCCAATCTTGTGGGACAAATCTGAGGCTCAAATCTCAGCCAAAACTCAACAGACACAGTGACGAACGTCTGGTAAAAATTTTAGGCCAAAATACCCAAGGAGTAAGATGTAGTAAGTCCAAGACCGAGAGTGAACAAAATTGGTTTTCCGAAAATAAAACGTCCTTACTTTTCTTCCCCGTATCTTCTTTTTGTGATTTGTTTAAGGACGTCCCTCCTTACCTGGGTGCAAACAACATAGGAAAGTACTTGTGTGAATTTTTTCAGCGCAATACGGACCCAAAATAAAATTGCTTAAAGTAGGGCCAAATTTCACAAGTTTTGGTAGAGGATAGCCTTGGTTTGCACAAAATTTCTGAAAAATTCTCCGGAAATGGTTTTTTCCCGAAATTCCACGTAAAAATCTCCACTGAATTTGAGACAAAACGCGACAAATTTCAGGTCAAACGGATGAGTATTCACCCACGAAAAATATCAAACAGTTAAACACACGAACGAACCCTCCTTTCAGCTCTGGCAGTGATGAATAAAAAATTTGTTGCCAATCTTGTGGGACGAATCTGGGGCTCAAATCTCATCCGAAACTCAACAGACACAGTGACGAACGTCTGGTAAAAATTTCAGACCAAAATACCCAAGGAGTAAGGCGTAGTAAGTCCCAGACCGAGAGCGAACAAAACTGGTTTTCCGAAAACAAAACGTCCTGGCTTTTCTTCCCCGTATCTTCTTTTTGTGATTTGTTTATGGACGTCCCTCCTTACCTGGGTGCAAACAACATAGGAAAGTACTTGTGTGAATTTTTTCAGCGCAATACGGACCCAGAATAAAATTGCAGAAAGTAGGGCCAAATTTCACAAGTTTTGGTAGAGGATAGCCTTGAGCCTTGGTTTGCACAAAATTTCTGAAAAATTCTCACGAAATGGTTTTTTCCTAAAATTCCACATAAGAATCTCCACTGAATTTGGGACAAAACAAGACAAATTTCAGGTCAAACGAATGAGTATTCACCCCCGAAAAAAATCAAACAGTTTTGCATACGAACGAACCCTCCTTTCAGCCCTGGCAGTGATGAATAAAAATTTTATTGCCAATCTTGTGGGACGAATCTGGAGCTCAAATCTCATCAAAAACTGAACAGACACAGTGACGAACGTCTGGTAAAAATTTCAGACCAAAATACCCAAGGAGTAAGGCGCAGTAAGTCCCAGACCGAGAGGAACAAAATTGGTTTTCCTAAAACAAAACGTCCTGGCTTTTCTTCCCCGTGTCTTCTTTTTGTGATTTGTTTATGGACGTGCCTTCTTACCTGGGTGCAAACAACATAGGAAAGTACTTGTGTGAATTTTTTCAGCGCAATACGGCCCTAGAATAAAATTGCAGAAAGTAGTGCCAAATTTCAAAAGTTTTGGGTAGAGGGATAGCCTTGGTTTGAACAAAATTTCTGAAAAATTATCTCGAAATAGTTTTTTCCTGAAATTCTACGTAAGAATCTCCACTGAATTTGGGACTAAACACGACAATTTTCAGGTCAAACGGATGAGTATTCACCCACGAAAAAAATCAAACAGTTTCGCACACAAACAAACCCTCCTTTCAGCCAAGGTAGTGATGAATAAAAAAACATTTGCTAATCTTGTGGGACGAATCTGGGGCTCAAAACTCATTTTCCGAAAACAAAACGTCCTTGCTTTTCTTTTCCGTATCTTCTTTTTGTGATTTGTTTATGTCGTGCCTCCTTACCTAGGTGCAAACAACATATGAAAGTACTTGTGTGAATTTTTCAAAGCAATACGGACCCCGAATAAAATTGCATAATGTAGAGCATAATTTCACAAGTTTTGGATGATCATAGCCTTGGTTTGCACAAAATTTCTTAAAAATTCTCTCGAAGTAGTTTTTTTTCCTTAAATTACAAGTAAGAATCTCGACTGAATTTGGGACAAAACGCAACAAATTTCAAGTTAAACGGATGAGTATTCACCTAGGAAAAAAATCAAATAGTTTCACACACAAACGAGCTTTTTTTTCAGCCTGACAGTGATGAATAAAAAATTTATTGCAAATATATCGTGGGACGAATTTGGGGCTCAAATCTCAGCAAAAATTCATTAGACACAATGGCGAATGTCTCGTAAATTTTTCAAACCAAAATAGCCATGGAGTAAGGTATAGTAAGTCCCAGACGAAGAGTGAACAAAAGTGGTTTACCGAAAACAAAACTTCCTGGCTTTTCTTCCTCGCATCTTATTTTGGTGAATTGTCTATGGACCTGCCTCCTTATCTGGGTCCAAACAACATATGAAAGTACTTGTATGAGTTCTCGCCAAGGTTTGAGCGTCAAATTCGTCCCATAAGCTTTGCAATAAATTTTGTATTCATCATTGTCATGGTCGAAAGGGATGTTCGTCTCTATATGTGAAACTGTGTTATTTTTTTCCTAACTGAATACTCATTCGTTTGACCTGAAATTTGTCGCATTTTGTCTCAAATTCTTTTGAGACTTACATCAACGATATCACCACCATGAACTGCAACCAATGATGCCAATCACCGTCAACACAACCCATCACCACCACAACAACCACCGCCACCATCACCACCTTCAATCCACACACTCTCTTACCAACCGCTTTTATTTTAACTTTTTACTGAAGGACCATTTTGAAATTTTGAATTTTATGGACGTGTCTAAACAAGTCATGGGGTGCAGGAAGTAGCAGCCCCAATATATTAGAAAGTGAAAGCCCAACACAAGTTTATGACGAAAAACGCAACGGTTAACAGATCCTATTCCAAAACCTAATTCTAATTCGAATAGTACCCCAGTTTATGTCACAAGGGGTTTATGCCTGTGACGCAACACAAACCGCTTAGCACGAAAACACCAAAATTGCTGCACGATCAACAAACATATATACATAGTTGAATCTTATTATCAGATCTTTCTCTCTCTCTGTTACTGAAAATTTAGAAGTTTATTTACATAAATAAAATTGAGAAGAAGATGAGAGAAAGTAACAGTAACAGTAACAGTGGCAGAGTCACTTGGGAAGGTTGCAGCGTCTTGCTTGATATCAACGATGGAGACCGTCTCGTTTTCGCTCGTCTCTCTCCCGCAGCGTTAGTTTTCTTCTTTTTTTCTATTTTGTGTTTGATATTATTTACTGGTTTTTAAATGCCAGTAAAATTGGTGTTGCAGGAAATTGAAGATTGGGAATAAAAACTGCTCTCTGCAACCCTTAATTGGTCGTGCCTTTGGTACTGTTTTTCAAGTAGATAATGCTCCCGAAGGGCCTTGTCTTTCTCCCGCACAAGGTTCACTCGTGTTCCTTTTCATTTACTTGCTTTTGGCCATTCCCATTTTGAGTAAAGTGTTGTTTGTTATCGTTGTGTATTCACTTCTGATTATGCAGTGTAAAATAAACCTTTTTTATTGTATGACTCTTAAGGTAGGTAGTTGCTGTAAAAGTCAGTAAATTGGTCTTGCTTGGCAATTTGTGACTAGATGATGATATGTAGAACTCCATTATGATTTATAGATAGTTTTCTCTAGTTTTCATTTGCCAATGTTAGATTGTACTTTGTTATAGCGTTGTTCTGTTTTGTAGGCTGTAGTTTGTACTTGGGTTCATATGGGATGTATGTTTGGGGGTGACCATGTTTTTAAGTACGTATTGGCTGGCTTTGGTGCTGCGGTGTTTTTGTGTGCAGGGGTTAGGGATGAAGTTTGATGATAAATATACATGTGGGGTGCGGTGGAAAAAGTACAATGTGTTTGAGTTGTTTGAAATGGTTACTGCAATGCAACTATATCAGTGCACACTTATTACATGCAAATATGTGTGGAGATTGCCCCATATGGAAGGAGTTTTCATGGGTTTTTTAGTTAGTTTGGATACCTTTATGGAAAGGGTGGACTAGTTTAAGGATGAAATGTAACGGTGGAGCTGCTATGTTTTGTGCATTGTGTCAAACATTTGCTCTTTTTTGTGTAATACTTTGGTTGTTCAGACTTAACACCTTGTCTTCAAGTCTGATTTCAATAGCTTTTTTGCCTCTTCATAAGAAAAAGAATTGCATTGTTCTGTCATAGGCCTGTTTCTGTCTTGTGAGTGATTGAGTGAGGTTATCTGTGATTGATTTTTTTTTTAAATCTTATTCTTTATGGTTAATTGATGCATTTTCTGCACCCTACCATTGTTTTCTCTTGCTCTAACGGTCACTCTCTATTTTCAATTCAGTTAATGTTAACAATGCTGAGGAAATAGGAGATGGTCAGGGGAGTCATGAGTTGAGGGACAAAGTTAATGTTAATAACGTTGAAGAAGTAAGAGATGGTGAAGTGAATGTTGAGTCAAGGGACAATCGTGCGTTGGTTGACAATAATACCGCACAAAGTCTTACTGGTGAAGATATAGAAGCTATGAGAAGGTGAGTGCATCTTCTTCTCTTGGTTGAGTATTGGTTCCTGGTAATAGCTTTTGGGGATTAAATGAATTTTGGTTCTGCGACTTTGATTTGACGTGTAATGTGAGTGTGTTTTAGTGTTCTTTGTTGAGTTTATTCTTGTGAATTCTACTTGCTTTTCTGAAATGACCTATCAATATATTATTTCTTTGTTAATGTTGTGGAATTTAGTGGTGAAAGGATATCCTGTATCTTTTATGTAGGCAGGGTGCAAGAGGTAATGAAATAATTGAAGCTCTCATTGCCAATAGCGCGACATTTGAAAAGAAAACATCATTCTCACAGGTATTTTGACTGTTGAAGCTTTCATGGTTTACTCTGGAGTAAATATACGAAAAGCTTTTGTAAATTCTCAAATAGCTTTATTTTTCTAACAAAATCAACTGGAGTCAATAATTTAAGCCATCCTAAACATTCTCCAAATGTACTGCAACAACTGATTTCAGGACCATATATGGTTGTAGGTGGGAATGTCATTCCATATAAGCATTCTACCAGACAAATAGCATTATATATGTTCCTTTAGCATTTTACATCAGTTTCACTGTTAGGGTTCACAAATAAGCAATAAGCAATAACCAAATAACGAAAGGTTGAACATGTTAGCATGTTGGCAACTTTGTAAACCTTTGGAGACCAAAATATCACAGTATTATCTCTTTGGGACCAAGTTGTGTGTGTCTATATATATATATATATATATGTTTTAGGAATGAAATTGAAGTAAATCTTGTGCCATTTTTGCAGGAGAAATATAGACTTAAGAAGCAGAAGAAATATGCACCAAAAGTACTTATGAGGCGTCCTGTTGCTCGAAGGTTTCCATGATTATTTTTCTGTGCTGTTTTTATTATTACATATTGATAATGGTTAACATAATATTTTTTTGCAACTGATCACATGCCTTAGATCTACCCTATTTGGACTTTCTGGCTGTTGTTCTGTTGATGATAAGACATTATGCTGTTATGCCATTTGTCACTGTACTACAAACTGTTCGCTTGTGGTGGGACAAAGGAGCATTATATTATTCTATAAAAGTTATACAAATAATTACGTCATGCAAATATATTATTCTCTTTAATGATTGACTTTTCCCCCTGATATATCATCTATCAAGAACAGGATATTTTTCTACTATGAAGTTGTTTGTGACTTATATTTTGTCTGACATACATATCTTTAAATGTATACTGTATCAGTTTTTGATATTGAGTCTCTACTCTATTACTTACGGTTAGTCTTTTTTTTTTCCTCCAGTATATGTGAAGCCTATTTTAAGAAGTATCCATCCAAAATTGGGTAAGTCTTGTCTTCATTTTTTTTTTCCTCACATGTTTTACCATGTGTATTTATTTTCTATTTGGCTGAGTTATTCTTATGGGGCATGACGTAAATTGTGAACAAGTATTAAAATCTATGATGCATGTATGTGGTTTTAAAAAAAAGTAAAAAGAAATAGAAGAGAGAAACTTTCATCATTGTATATGTTAAACTGGATAGACAGGCTTTATAGTTGCTAATTTTCTGGTTTTTATTAAAGCAAACTCCCAACTTTATGACTTTGAGAAGAAGTCAGACTCCTGAGTTTATTATCAGTGTTGGGATGTATATATTCTTACTATTTTTCGTGTTTTTGCACTTGTGTATCCTGTTTGCTGTGCAGACATACAAAAATACATATTCGGCTGTTTATAGAATTAAAATAGTGGGTTTATCTTCTCTCGATGAATTGATCATCTATCCTTGATGTTGTTTCTGACTAACTATTAATGATTCAGATTCCTGCGGGTAGACACATTGTCCCTTCTACTTTCCATGGCTAACGTCTCTTCAAGTTCTGACATTCTCGTAGTTGATACGGTTGGTGGCCTTCTCACTGGTGCTGTGGCAGAACGTTTAGGAGGTATAATATAAATTAAACTAAGTTGGCCATTTAGATAGTGCCATTTTTTCCCTAATAATAAGTATAAATATGGTTCTTTTACAAAAGAAGTTGTAACTCCTAAATGTGTAATAAACTGAGGAATTATTGCCAGTGAATATGGTAATATAAAGGAAATAGCACTTCCATGTTGTATATATATATATATACACATATATTCTATTGTTCTGAACGATCTTCTGACTGAGCAAGTGATAGACCTGTGTTGTAGTGTGTAACAACATTAAATATTTTACAGGTACCGGTTTTGTATGCAACTCATATTTTGGGCAGGCACCATATTCCATGGATATCGTGAGGATATTTAACTTAGGTGATGAAATCTGCAAGAGGTTAGATGATGTGTTTTATTGCATTAATAATTATTTTCTTATTAAAATCATCATAATCTGTTTTATCAATCTTGCTGTACTGGTTACTAAAAGAGAAATGGATGGTTTGCATATTTTAAGCTTTATTTTTTCAAAAGATAGTTTTGGATGTTCTTTGTAAACCTGGATATTTTTACAATATTAAAATAATTATTTTTTAATTCCAGACAATAAGTTTTAGACACAATTTTTCTTTGAATTTAATAATTATGAAGCCCAGGGATAAAGGGAGAAAATTTTATGGAGGTCTCTTTATAGATAATGATGGATAATTTAGTAGTAAGAATAGTTGATATTATATGGTCGTTCACCATATGAATCTCTTGTATTCATATAATTGATATTATTAGTTTCATGTTATATATCTGAGAACCATAGAAAATGATTCTGAACAAGTTGTTTGTAAACCCACATTAGGTGGTCCTTTTTGAATATGTTCCAAGGTTTTGTTTCTTGTCTCTGGCTTTATCATCTTCATCTCTTATTTGTTGCAGAATTCTACGTTCTCCCATTTCTGACTTGTTATTACCAAAAGAATCATCTGAACAAATTCTGCAACATGATGTCTGCAATGTGGAAAGCCAGTCAAATGTAAGTAGCTTCTCCTTGATCTCTTGATGGAGGTTTTGTTTTGTTTGCAGACTATAATAAGTTATGATGGTGTGCAGGATGAAACCTCTGCATCGGTCAGCATGGTGGAAATCTCTCATACGTCGGAAAATGGAATTTCTGATATTGGGACAGAGAATACTGAACCTGCTCTAGAAGTTCGGAAAGCTCCAAAGGCTGGAGAGAGGGCGCAGAAAGAAGTCATTGACTTGTGGAAGGAAAATGGTTTTTCTAGGTACCTAACTTTAAATATGTCCCTTCACGGTTCAAAGAATAATGGAATTGAACATTTTTCTTTTCCATCTGTACAGTCTAATTGTTGCTGCACCAGAGTTGGATACTTGGACACTGGTTAAAGATCTCTTGCCCCTTTTAGCAAACTCTGCTCCATTTGCCATTTATCACCAATATCTTCAGGTATTTTCTCTCATTTCTAGCTTGATGAATTATTATGTAATTATTGGTGTCATTCATGCATGATAATATTTTCTATTAACTGATGATTTCTTTTAATTCTTTAATATTGGGGGATCAAGTTCCGTGTTCTCCGGGTAGCTTATGAATACCAAAATATTTCAAGAACTCAAAATGTTTTCTGTCTTGCATCTCTCTGACAACTGATTTCTCCAATTCTTCACTCCATTGTTTCATGAAGTTTCCTTCCTTGGCCTTTTTATCTTGTCCTATACCAACGTGTGGATCACTTAAACTAACAGAATCTTCGTCCACTGTTGTATAAATGCAGCCTCTTGCAACTTGCATGCACAATCTACAGCTTGGGAAAATGGCCATTGGATTGCAAATATCAGAGCCTTGGCTACGTGAATACCAGGTACATGTGATTTATGCCATTCATATCAATGTAATGAAATTATACACCTTGTATGAAGTCCTTTAGTAACACAAGTTATTTATGTTACTCATCAAATTTTTATATACAGATCACACCCTTCCTTTAACAATTCATTCATTCATATTTATAACACAGGTACTTCCATCTAGAACTCACCCATGCATGCAAATGAGTGCATTTGGGGGCTACATTCTAAGTGGAACCAAGATATGCAGCACAGCTAACTCCATAGCTCCAACAGAATAGTTTTGCTTTGATTACCCACTTTCTCCATTTGCATCCTCACTCTTGCCATCAGTCAAATTTCCAGCTTGTGCATGCATATTGGATAAATAGCACATGAATCCCAAGGCTTTCAGGGACCAACTGTCATCTTTTCGGCTGCATACGGTGCTGTGCAAATTTAACATTTTTGAGTTTCCGACTAGGTTTTTGGTCGGCCAAAGGACATGACATGGAGAATGTACACTAATTATTTATTTTAATGTTTACTGCCTGCAATGATCTTAACTGGCACAGAAATTTTATCGTGGGCTGTAATCTGATGGTATTTTTACTGAATGCTTCTTCCTGCATTTTCATGTTTTTGTGTCACATTATAAAAAACCGTGAAAATACATTTTTATCCATAAAATTCAGTAATAATTTTATAAAATTATATATATATATATATATATATATATATATATATATATATTCTAGATTACATAATTCAAAGCTAATTTACGGATTATTAATATGGAATATATTTTTAAAAATAATATTCTGAATTATATAATTCGAACACTAATTTATTCATAGAAAAAAAATATGAAAAAAAAAATTGGATTATATAAAATTAATCTCATTAGAAAAAATTCGAATTATGTAATTATGTTCTCCTAAAATTTTAATAACTTAACTTCTGTTTTAGCCATATGTTTCTATTAGTGTATATGTGTCGACCTGCATAACTACATTCCAGAAACCATTGTTAATACACATATTTTCATTCTTTTTAAACCATTTTAAATAACAGAACAATAGATGCTTCCAACCCAATAATTTTATAATTTTTAATGGACCCACCACACCTTTCAATGCCTATTTGTTTTAGAGTTTGGTTGGATGGGTTTTGATGAAATTATTTTTGAAACTTTGTAAGCAATTAAAATGTATGTTTAAACTAATGTCAAACACTGACTTTGTAAGAATTAGTGGTTGCAGTTTACCAAACAAGGCACTACAACAGTACAAAAAAAATAAAATTAAAAAGGCACTGCATCAAACTTGTGTTGGTAATGAGTTTTTAAACTTAGAACAACTCTGGGACCCACCATTGAATGAAAAGTGAGATATAACAACAAACATGAGATTAACTGTTACTTTCAAAGTAGTTTATAATTAGGGAAAATCCAACTGAACAACTCCATCAAGTTGTTAAAAATTCATTATGTATAGAACTCACTCTTCTCTATTACATCAATTTTACAACTTTAAACAATTCAAATAAACTTTTTAATCTAACCTATAACTCTAAAATATTTCTTAAATGGGCCTCACAATTTTATATTTTATTATTTATTTATACTTTTAAAGTTGCTCTGAGATTAAAAAAAGAGAGGAAATATACAGTTAAATCATAATCGTTGATTGTTATGGCATTAGTGTCCATTGTGCATTAAGAACAATAGATGCTTCCACTAGCAAGGATGGTACAATGCTGGTGAAGGATCACTCTCTGATTATCTCTACTTACTATTAAGAAAAAAATCCTATGATGGTGGACTTGCTCTTCTTCTTGTTAAAGTTGGTATCACTTCACACTAATAAAAAATTATTAAACAGAAATCAATTTTAATGACTAAAAATAATTAATTGTTATATTAACTAAATTAAATACTATCTTAGAGACTAAAAAAATTATTGATTTCTAAATTAATTTCTATTATTGATAAATTGTTTCTAAATTGGTATCTAATTAACTACCAAGGATTTAACTACCAATTATCTAGATTCTAAATTTGGTAGCAAAAACCTTGGTAATTAATATATACTAATTTAAAAACTATTTATCAATAATAAAAACTAAATTAGAAACCAATAATTTTTTTAGTTTCTAAAATAATATTTAATTTAGTCTATAAGAACTAATTTTTTTTTTTTTATCTAAAATTGATTTATATTTGATAATGTTTTTTTTAGAAGTCTCAACTTCCATTATGTATTAGTGCATATCTCTTATTAGTAAACAGATGAAGTATTGTGATGTAGTGGGAGTATTATTGTTGTGGATTCTAAAATGAGTGCAATGAAAGTGATATGAAAGAGTTGGTAACTGATATTTTTGTTAGAATTGTAATGAGAATATTTATCCAAAGTATATGGAATGGAAGAGTGAGAGTGTTGAGCTTTCCCTACTTTTGCAGGGTTAGTTGGGGTGTCATGCTCATGGGGTTTGCATACCAAAAGCAATTGCAAATATAGGTCCACTTTGGTTATGCCATCTTTTTTTGTTGCAAGCACTTCAAGCTAATCCTATTTCAAAGACCAAAATACCACTAATTGGATGTAGAGAAATAATAAACTCTAGAAAGATTTGGGTTCTATGAAAAAAGTAATTGTAGTAAGGAGAAAATATTATAGATTAATGTAGTGAAAATATTGAAATGTTTAATAGTAGTTAACTTTATTTCAAATAGTTAGACCTATATACAATAATTCTTTTTCATTTACATGCATCACAAAAACATTATATTTTCTTGTTTCCTTTCTCATCAAAGATATGCTATGATATAAGTTGATTAAGTTCTTGATGATGTGATCAATGAAAGGATAAGATTGTTAAAAGTCAATGGTAACGGCTAGTGGAAAGAAATTCTCTTACCCAAACCCTTATCATGTGCTGAAAACTCTTTTTTTAACTATTTTGCATCACATCACTTGTAGTAGCTGTTAGTTTCATCCATTCATTTGGGATGAGGAAATGCTACCAATTATTCTGCACTCTCTTTTCTATTCCACAATGTTAGAAATTTTAGTATGAGACCATGGTTTAAGTTGCAGTAGAAAATAGTTTTATACTACCTCTGAAATATTCATAACCAAGATTAAATATTATGATAAAAATAATTTCGTTGCAAAGTGAAAGTGCGATTTAGTTAACATTATACAAAATTTAGTCGATTGAGAAATGACCAGGTCTTTGTTGCAACGGTTCAATTCGTTATAGAACTCCAAGTCAAACTGAGGGTAAATAGCATATTGAAGACGTTAGTTTCTGAATACTTCTGAAAGTTTCCGTTTGAAATTTCGAAACCTTGTAGAATTTCTAAGTTTAACTTTCTTCTTTGCACCTAAAATCTTATCAAAGTATTCACATAATGGAATAAAGAAAATCCATTAAGAGAGAATCTAGAGTATAAAAGAGTATTTGATATTCCAATTTCAAAATAAATTATAATGATGAAAACCGCTTAAAAAGAAAATTATGCATTGATATAGCTAATAGTCATAATACAACTATTTCTAAATATAAAAGTTCAAGTGTCACTATTCTAATAGTCATAATACAACTATTTCTAAATATAAAAGTTCAAGTGTCACTATTCAATTGTGACTTGACCCACCTGCCTTCCATCACGGAATAATTGATATCACTAACAACAATCTTCTCCTCCACAATTGCTTTTCTAGGAATCAAATTTGTAACCTTAACTCTAATACCAATTGTTAGATCAAGCACTTACCACTTGACAAAAAACTATAACTAATAGTCAAGTCACAACTCTTTTTACTTAACCCCTGTAACTTAACTCACTTGACCTTCACCACATAACAATTAATTTTGCCACATAACAATTAATGTCACCAAGAACAAATGCCACTTCCTAGCATATTCTAAATTAAATTTGTGAAACCAACCCTTTTGGTTGATGTGGTGCATTACCAGCCGTCTTCACGTAATGTATGCAAAAAGGTATTATGGAGAGAAGTTGCGAATTAATGAAGTTATTCTGCCTTCCCTGTAATGAAAAACTTGGTAATAGTGTTACACCAACATGAAGACCAGCTATACAAAAGCAGCCGATGCAAACATCTGGTTGGAAACTAAGTTCATATAAAGTGGCATCAGGCTACAAATGCTTCCGTGCCAAGATAAAATTTATAAAAAAAAATATATAAAATGAAGCAACAAATGGAATGGAAACTTGGGAAAACAGATTTACATCAAGTTTTACAACAATTCAATGTCATCATTGTCCACCTACTTCCTATTTCAGGCTAAAATTTGACAATATTCCGTGTGCTAACGAGTTCCTGCTGATCGGGTTTTTCTTAGTCTGCCACGTGTTACCCGAATGCTTTCTTCCATTTGGGTCTCTTTTGTAGGAGTTGGAGGATTCCCATTTTCATTTACTGAAGAGGATGAAGATGGTGTTGCTGCTTCAATCTGCTTCGCCTCTGCCTCTGCTGGTGCAGATTGAATGCTTGTTTCAGACGCAACATTAGACTTTTGAGTACTCAAACCAGCTCCAGCAGATTTCAGAGTACTCAAACCAGCTCCACCAGACTTCTGAGTACTCAAACCAGCACCACCAGACTTCTGAGTGCTCAAACCTGCTCCACCCGATTTCTGACTACTTAAGCCTGCTAGAGGAGTCTTCTTGTTAGTTAAAGCTGTTGCAGATGTGGTTGCTTTAGGAACTTTTGGAGAATCCAATTCCTCTGCTATTTCCCTCTGGAGCTGACTCGAAGATGTGCTAGAGGTAGGGGATGGAGGTTCCTCAACTTGTGGTTCTGTTGCAGCAGCCGGTCGGTGATTTGCAGGTGCTGGTTGACGGACCTTCACACCTGGGCGTTGCTGTGGTTTCAAGAACAAATTGTTTTCTTATTTGTATGCATAAAAAACAATGAGTTGGATAATAATTGTATCCTCCTCAAGCACCAAGCAACTATTAATCTACAAACTGAAGTTAGAAATGGATAATAACTATATATAACTTTTAACAACGTACAAACACGGAACCAAAAAGCAGTATCTTCGTTTCAACATTTATCATGGAAAAAGGAAATATTACTTACTACAATATTTTCCTCTTTCTTTGTACAATGTCGTTTTAACAGGTTTTCTGACTGGAACCTTTAAATGTACTTATGCATAAATTTTAAAAAAAATACATATTGTCATTAAAAACTAGAAAAATTCAGTGTGGGAGGCACAATTCAATGCCACATACGAAAGCTGATAATTGATATTCTAGTATAATTAAGTCACACTCAATCATAATAGCAGACACAACCAGTGCATAATCATAATCAACTACCTGAGCAGGTCGAGGTGATGGAGTCGATTGTGCAGCAACAAACTGAAAAATGTCATATATTCTAGTCTGACCATAACTGAAAGCTCTTTGCCAATACAAAACTGCAATGTCCCCTGCCCTTGTCCGCAGTTCCAACAAGTTTCGATCAATCTCTGTCTCATGTTTGGCAACATATGGTCTGAAGAAGGAGTCATACACATATGTTGTTCCCTAACACATCAATATTAAATTCTACTGTCATATTGAAGAGAAGTAACTAAGAAATATAAGATTTTCAACCATAATAAGAAGTTTCATACCTTAGTTTTTGGATACCAAAGAAATATGAAAAACGCCAACTTAGCTTCACTGTACATTGGGACCCTTCATGAAGAAATCAATTTAAAATTAAGAAGACATTAAAAAAACTCTTTTTTTAATAAGGAAAGCAGATATTCTTTGAGCACATCCAAGATAGAATCCTCTACCATGATATAAAAGTATCACCAACCCTCTCACATACTGTTAAAACGGCCACCAAGATCCTGCAACAAGGGGAAAAACAAAGTTGGTATCAGTATTTGTTAGTAGAAGTTATCACGTTAAGCACAAACAACGAATCTATAATGCGTTTCAAATTAGCTCTATTTTGAGGGGGAAATGAAATTATTTTCCAGCAAATCAAGAAAAAGCTATTGAAAACGAAAATGATTATTTCTCTTGCCAACAGCTGAACCAAACATGGTAAATGCATACCAATACTGGCACCAAAAGCGGAGTTGTTCAATTTCCGGCTTATTCTTTTCAACCGCTTTATAGCATTCATAAGCTGGATAAGCATAGCCAAAGACCATCCTGTCAATAAATTAAAAAGACCAAATAAAACGATTAACCTTCAAATCTCACACACAAACCATTCATATCAGAAAAAACCTGGAAATTTAGAACAGCAAAATACATACGCAAGCGCCCAGGTAAGAAAGGATCCTATCATTCTGTATCCCTGACATTGAAAAAAAAATGGTTAGTCCAAACAGCATAACATTCAAGCAACTGAAACTGAATAACAACAATTGCATTGCCATAAAAACTAATGCATTTCAAAACATTCAACAATTCAAAGCCAAAAATCATCCAATTCCAAGCACATTAAAATGGCAACATGACAATATCCTAAACACTATCCCTAATCCCTACAGCCCATTTTTCTTCACAGAACCACAATTCCTTTCAGTTTTCCTTCCAAACTTCAACAATAGCAAGCGCAGTGTTCTTAGAACAACCAAACTCTCGAGTTGTCGTACGTCGATAATGCTCATCAGTCACCGCAATACCTAACCGTGGAATGCACAGAAAAATGCAGAGGCGGAAACCGGCGAATCGAAGAACTAGGTTGAAGCAATGCGAAGTAAATTAAAGATCAGCGGCGAGGATAAAAACTCCACAACACTAGCACAGGCAACAGAACCGTCTAATGCACTAAAACCGTTTGATTCAATCTGATTTGCTTTACACGTCGCAAATCAACGATAAAACTAGCATTTAAAGTGAAAATGAGAAAGAAATACCTAGAGCTGAGCGCGTTGCGTTGAAGTAAGAGAAAGAGAAAAAAAAGAGAGCGGAAATGACAGTGTGAATCCGAAAGGAACGAAGTAGAGGTAAATCTGGCGGCGGAAGATGGAAGAGATCGGCGACGGCGCCGGGAACGGCCACCGCAAAACCGTTACGTTGTTGGCGAGAGGTGTTGGGGAAAAGAAACAGTGCAAAGAGAGAAAAAAAAGAAGAAGAAAAGAAAGAGAATTAGGATTTTGGATTTAGAACGGAAGAGGCATTTTAAATGGTTTTTTTGTTGATTATTATGGATCAGTGTGAGAGAGTGTGCGCAGTGTATTAAACTATACACTATCGATGACTCACTACAACACTGTAGTAGTAGCTACGAGAAAAGATTGTGTGCGCTGTGTTGTAGCCTTCGTTTTGGCGTGATCCTCGCTCATCAATTATCCTTCACTTTCACTCAAATATTCAAAACACCACAAAAAAAAATATTTTTTACAACATTCAGTTAAATAGTTGTAAAAGATTTTTTTTTTCTTTTACTTTTAACCGTTATAATCTGAAAGACTCATGCAGCAGAGGAAATTGTGAAAAATAGTGGAAATAAGAAAAAGGTAAAGCAAGAAAGAAAAATGTGCAGGTCAAAATAACTAATTTTAACTTTGACAAATTTTGAGTGATTTAAAAATTAGTATTTAAGGTAAATAGGGGAGAGAGGGAGGAAAAAAGATAATTTATTGACCTTACATGTTTGTCTATGTTTTCCGTTCTTTTCTTTTAGGAGCGGGTGGCACGACGATAGGCCCAACACAAACACTCGCTATGATAGGCTTGAACCTGGCTCTGATACCATGTTACATGGTGGACTTTAAGCCTAACTCAACCCCATAAAACCGGTTCATGAGGTTAAGGTTTGCACCCAATTATATACAATGAAAGACTCTAATCTCTAGTCGATGTGGGATCTCCAACATCTAGTACTAAATTTTTTGAATTATTGAATTGATTTTGGGGAAATTTACATGGAGTTTTCATAATTTAAAGAATTAATGAGAAAAGATTCTATAATTAAGAAAAGAAAGTTGGATTGGGATAATTATTATCTTTGAGAGGTGGTGGAGTGGGAAGCACGGGTCTCTTGGAGTTTTTTTTTTTGTGAAGCAGAAGAAAGCTAAGAGAAGAAACGAAGCATGTCCATGGTAGATTATTGGGTTCAAAAAGTAAAAGCTTAGAGGAAAAGAGCACTCTCATGTAATAAAGGGTCAAGTTTTATTTGAGAAAGGCAAAGGGACCCTTTGATGATATGACTATAAGGGTATCATTAATAATTTATGCATTGTAAAGGGCAAAGAAAAGGGAACCATGTGGAGATTGGAGAAGTTGATGTTTCCTCATCAAGAGGAAAAGAAGTGGGGGTGAAGATGAAAATGAAAATGAAAAAGAAAAAGAAGCAAAAGCCTTGGATTCTACGTTTCTTCTTAAAGTTTATGAGTGATCCATTTCATTGCATGTTATGGGGCATGCCAATGTTGAATATAGATATTATCATGTACCATGATACCAATTTTCCAAACTTCAACATCAATGTCCAATGTTGCTCATTCCCTCATGTGCCACCTAATTATGTCTATTTGGTAGCCTTTCACTCTCATTTTTATATACATAATACCCATCTCCTATTTCCAACTTTTTCCCTCTCTTTCACACAACAACTCATTTCTACTTTTTCTTCCTTTACCCTATAAAGAATCTAACAAACACAATCATGTTTCATCTATCTTCTTTCTTTCATGCATACTTCACACTTGTTTAGTGTATTTTTAGTTTAACTTATTTAAAAGAAAGAATTATTTGTTTTTATTAAGAATTAAACTTTAAATCTAACTTAACCTTAACTTTGTAAAATTAATTTATAAAGTAAGGTTTGCATCTATTTATATATTATAAAATATCATAATCTCTAGTCTTTAATACATCTTTTTCATGCTAACATCGTCAACTTGTGCATGAGTTTTTGAAGGAGTTTAAGAAAGTTGGATATTAGTTTTATATATCTCAAGGAAAAAAAAGAGAATGAGAGAGAAAAATGATATATTTTATTAATCAAGAATTGTTCTTAAGATAAAAAAAAAATTAATATTAATAAAATAGTTACTGTTACGAAGTAGACTTTTCAACTCGTAGGATAGACTCTGATACCATAAATTATTATACGAGATATTATTATTATTATGGAAAATCTGGATTATTCAAATTTGGATTTTGAATGGTGGAATTATAAAGCAAATAACAACAAACACATGGATGGGCATATACCTAATGTGTGTTGTAATGCTATTATTGGGAATAAAATTGAAACAGCAAAGAAGAGTATTATTGTGTCAGAAATAAAATGTGCATGCATCAGATGTCACAATGTGTCTGGAGGGTGTCACAATGAAAGACAAAACCAGATTCCATAAAAATCAATAGGGTTGCTATAAATTATTATTCAAGAAAAATAATTACAAAAATCTATCATTTTCATAAATTTAGCCTTTCTAAGAAAAAAAATATTGCATTTGGTAGTTTAATTACGTATAGGCAGAAAAACTACAACTTATTAAATTTGAACTTGTATTTTATTTTTATGTAAAATGATAAATATTTCCTTAAATAAAGAGATTCCAGAATATGTATCTGGATTTTTTTTCCAAAACATAACTTTTATATTTTGGAATTGGTTTTAGAATGAAATTTTGATTTTTTTGAATTCTATTCTGAATTTTTATTTATGGAACACAATATTCTATTATAGATTTGTTTTTCGAAAATGTATTTTTTTTATTTTAGATTTTTATTTTTAGAAGAAAGAGTATTTTTGGAAATTCGAAAGTGTGTAGGGTGTAGGTTTAAAAAGAGTTGAATGTAGGAAGAATTTGCCTAGTAGAAGATGGGTGGAGCTAGGCCCACATGAGAACATGTAAGGGTTTTTTTTTCCTGCACCCTTTAGTACTAAATGCACCTCCATAGTAACAGAAAAAGACAAAAATACACTTCCTACTACTCTTTGAGAGGAAAAATAAGAAAAAACTCGGGCAATTTTTTCGTACACCATATCATTTTTTATATGCACCCAACATAACATTTTAAACCCAATTTTGCCTTTGTTCTCTTTGTTATGGAAAAAGTTACAGAGGATTAAGTGTTTGGTGAACATTTAGCTATAGAGGAATTGGTGCTGGTGCAGTGGTTGTTGTGATGGTGGAGGGAAGCTTTCATTTTTTACTCCTGCTACTCTCACTGTAAATTGTTTTGAGATAAGACAAAAAAATGTACATGTAAGTGACTTCTTTTTGGATTTCAACATTCAGAACCATCCATAACCCCTTGCACTTACAAATTTTCACATCCAGAAAACCTACGATATCCATATCAGAGACACAAAATTAACTATAACTTTCATAAACGTTAAGAATAGGAAAAACACTTATGGATATAGATATCCAAAAGTCACTAAATTTGAGAAAACTTACTGCACTCGCAATTTCCACAACAATAACTCTTCTCCTCTTCCGTGAACGACAACTATTCTCCTTCTCTATGAAGGACAGTTCTTTTCCTCCTCTCCCGTTGTGCCTTACAAATGTGTGTTGGGTGCCGCCGTGCCTTAGGTAGTTGGGTGCATAAAGTTGGTGTAGGGAATGCATTGCTCTAGAAAGAACTTAAGTTTTATTTCATTAAGAATACAATAGACATTTCAGATAACTTATTAAGGGTACACAAGACATTTCACATAGTACTTTGGGGTGTGGGTAAAAAATTATATGGTACAGGGAGATTCTGCCGAAAACTCGTCTTAGAAGCTATTCTGAAAATTCTTTCACGAAAAGCTCATTCTAGAACGTTCTTTTCAGAAACTATCATGTATGTTTTGAATTTTTTTTTCAAAAATTTTATTCTGAAAAGCTCGTTTCGTTCCATAATGTGTTTCATGTGTTCCGTAGTTCAAAAATTCGAAATTTTGTAAAGTTTGTTCTCGAAGAATCCAAAATAATCTAAGTCACTTTTAGAAAGGATAAAATAGTCATTTTAAATAGTGGGGGTGGAGGAAGAAAAGGCCGAATGTAAAAATGAAAGAGGAAATAGAATTTGGGCCGAGCCCAAAATGTATGACAACCAATTCGCTTCTCTTTCTCACTGAGTTTCTCACAGTCTCGAACATGAAATCTGAATGAAACTCTGTTCCTATTAACTAAAATTCAAATTCAAATTCAAATTCGAACAACCCTAACATTGTTTTTCCCTCTCTGAAAACCTGCACTTGCCATTGTGATTGCCTTTCATCTCTTGCTGAGTAAGTTTTGGTATCGTTTTATGATTTTGGTGTTTTTTGCTTTTGTTAAATGAATGTTTGGTTTGGTTGCTATGGTGTCTTAAGTTTTTTGTATATTCGTGAATGGAGGTTAGGTTTTATTTGCGAATGAGTTGATTCACTGGTTTTGGTTCACCCGATCAATGGATGTTGCTGTTATCTGATACAACACTAGCTTCATAAATTGTTAGTGAGAATGCGACCAGTAATTTCATGTTGATTAAATTCTTTTTATTGTGGAATTCAATTCAGCCTGTTAATTTCTGACTGCAAATTCTGTGTTATTGGATGGCTAAGTCTCATGTAGAGTAGTATAAGATGCTCCATGGAGTATTTTTGCTAGCTTTTTTAGGAGGGTGAGTTTTCCGAGTGTTTTAAGTGTTTATCAATTGGAATTCGAGCTGGTTCTTGGTTTCTCGAAAAGGGCTTCTTATGGAGGTTCTCACTAACGGGGAGTTGAGTAAAAAGTACACAAGTGTTCTAGAGTGAAATCCGCTAGGTTTTTGAGTGTGGGTTGTTCCCAAGTGTTTGGGTGCTTATCAATTTTGTTTTATTTTTAATTATGTTTTACTTTCTTTTTCACATGTTGCTAGTATGAATTTTTGTTTATTCTTTATATAATTAATACTCTTCATACATATATAAATTCTCTAAAAGTGATAAAAATTACTCAATATTAACAAAAGAAAATCACTGGTGTCTTAAACAAAACATATGGCTAAATACCAACAAAAGTCAAGTATAAGTTTCCTATACAAGTCTTCTTCAAAATGTTCACGTGCTGTAAATTTCAGTTTTGGAAATTGAATTCCCAAAATTACCTTCCTAACAAAGGCCCTGACAGCTTTGTCCAAATGTTTTGTTTAGGAATCAACACATAGCTCTGGTATCCCACCCACTACATCTGGTATTCAGCCTGGTCTTTGATTCACTTTCGCTATAGTGCTTTATTTTTAAACCCTGGTTTGTCAAGATACGGATTTCTTAGTTTAGTTATTTACCAAATAACTTTGACTGTCTGTAATGATGAGATTTTTTTTACTAAAACGACTGGTGATGTAGATACCCTTTGAGGAGACCCAAGATTGGATGGTTAAGGTCCTATTCACATCTTTGAGACCAATCAAGTAGGGTCAGCAGTGGTCTTCCTATTTCAACCTTTGAGTGCCAAAATTGAATCAGTAGGTCTTGATTGATATACCGAGTAAGGGTTTTCTAGACAATCTTGACAGTGCATTGGTAATCATGGGAAAATATCTCAGGATAGAGTTTCTTGTATTGGTATTTAAAAACAGATTCATAATGCTGTAAAACATCAGGACATGGTGTGATCACCGAGGTTTTGCGGATCTATCAGAGCACATACTGGTCCTTGTGTTTCCTGCTGTTTTCAAGTGTGTTGTTCTCATAGCTCTCAACTATGAAATTTAATAAAATTTTATTCTCGTCATGAAATATTACTTATTAGGAGAGGATGGATGATTTCTGGTAGCTCTTAACATTGTTCTTGCAGATCATTGACTGAGTCCTAATTATGTATCAATTAAAGGCTGACATGTTTTATTCTTTACAACATTTGTTTGGTGATAAATAAAATTTCCATCTCTTTATTTGTTATATTATTTTTGTGTATCCTCTGCAGATTTTGAGAAGATTAATTTTCCATGGCCAATAATCCTTCACAGCTTCTACCATCAGGTTTCTGATTTCATTATTTTGTTTTTGGTTTTTTATCTGTAACCAATCCAATGTAGCTTTGAAGTGTGTTTAAGAGAACTTATGATTTGCATGGAAAAATGCAGAGTTGATTGACAGGTGTATAGGTTCAAAAATATGGGTGATAATGAAAGGTGACAAGGAGCTTGTCGGCACTCTCAGAGGTTTTGATGTTTATGTCAACATGGTTCTTGAAGATGTTACTGAATAGTAAGGAACTTTGCAGCATTTCTGATTTTTTTCTCTTTTGGATTTGGATTTTGTGTTAGTCATTTTCTCTGTTATTTGAGGAACTTTGCAGCATTTCTGATTATCAGCTTGACTGTTTGAATTTGTACTTACAGAGGGGTTGGTTACCATGACTTTTGTGTCTGCATGATTTGTATTAGCTTTCGATATATGTTCATGTATGCACATGGCTATGCCTAGAGTATGTAATAAATGAATTGTTTTGTTGCTTTTATATTCATACAAAAGTGAGATCACTGCTGAAGGGAGACGTATAACCAAGCTCGATCAGATTTTACTCAATGGAAACAACATTGCCATTGTAAGTCAATATTCAATTGTTTTCCATTATCTGAAATATTTGGAGTATTAATAAATCATTTCACCATGCAACTTTAGAAAGTCTCGGCAATAATCTAACATGGTTTTCAGTTGTTCCTCGTAAGTGTTACACTGGCACTAACTAACTATTATCTGGTGTAATGCAGTTGGTCCCCGGTGGTTCACCTGAGACAGAATGACAGAATGAAAAGTACTTACTCGATTACCAGTAGTAACACACCAGTTCTCGGCACACAATCCTATAATTTCACGAGGATTCTAGCCACTAAGTTTTTGCTTCCTTAACTTTGTTTTTATAATACATGGTTGTAGTGTAATATTTCTGTAATAACATGAACTTTTGTCATCATGTTGAACGGTGGATTGTCCAGTGTAACAATTAATGTCTACTGATTATGACAGAGGTGTGTGCACCTTTATATTCCTGTTCCTATTTCCGTTTTGATCAGTTTTTGTTCTCTCTATATTGAGTCAATTGGTCTCCTCTTTGATTCCTAATTAGGTTTTAATAATTTTTTTAACCATAGGACTTAAACGTGTCAAGAAGTTTATAACACAAATTCACGTATTCTATCGAACTGAGTTAAAATCCTCATGCAAGTGGTTTTAATCTTGGTTTGGTTGTAATAGAAAGTGGGTTTTTTTAATCATGACTAAGTATTTATCTTTTTGGTGCTATATATAGGTGGGTTATTATTGGATTTTATTTATTAATAATGGGTAGGTTTTTTACATAAAAAATAGGATATAAATGTTTTTTTTAACTTGTTGTCTATTTATAATGTGTTAAATATAGCTATATAAAGATGTTTCATTCAAATTTGGCTATCTTTTTTATTTAAAAAATGTTATGTTTTAATATTTTTATAAAGTTCTGTCTTCGTTCTTCCGAAATTCAAAACAATTTTTAAAAACTAATTTACAAGTGGAATAAAATATGAATTGCATATTCTATAATTAAACAATAATTATTATGAAAATATAGATGGTAAAAGTTGTAAAAATACTAATAATAATTAAATGATAAAATGTACCATTAACATTAAAATATAACACTAAAAGTCCAAGTTACCTATTTACTCAAACAAAATACATTAGACTTATTCATATTTGTTTTTAATCTTATTAAAGATGCAAGAAAAAAATGTTAGAGTTGGGCTTGCCAAAGGATGGGCTTTGGATGATAAAATCTAGACATTTTCTTCCTGCACCTCCGTACCTTCTTCCTACACCTCCATATTTTTTTGTGAGAAGTATAATTTACTTTTCTGAATTGTAGAATTTGATTTGATGAAAATATTTTAGAACTCCACAATTTTGGAATAGAACATCTTCACAACTCTACAATTAAGAATATAAAATTGTATTTATTTTGAATGGTAGACTTCAAAATACAAATTTTGTATTTTAAATTTACATAAGCAAAATATATGAGTATTTTTTATATTTTTGAAAATATGGAGTTTCAAAAAAAATTGTCTAAGAAGAATTTGTCTAAAATATAATAATAAAGAATTGAAATGAAATGCATGATGATGATGATAATAGAGCCACGTGTAAGATGGGACAATGACTATGTGGTCGTTACTGCCACTGGTTTTGGTTGGATGATGTTGTTGGAAGTTTCATTGCCTCACTTCCCATTCTCAACGATTCCTTTTGAGTTCATTCAGTTCAGATACCACAAAACTCATCAAAACATAAACACAGAGATTGAACTGAACTGAATTGAAGTGAAAAGGGAGTGAGAAATGACACTTTCTCCTTCTCTTTCTCTCCCTAAGTTCCATTCTTCCTTTCTCTGTTGCCCTCTAAAATCCAAGCCATTAGCAACAAATTTTGTTCAACCAAAACCCTCTTCTTATCCACGCATTAGAGCTTTGGAACTTGATCAAAACACGGTTCTTCCTTCAACTTCACTTTTTTTCAGTTATTACTTGTTTCTACAATCTAACAAACATGATCTTGATTTCTTTTTGTTGGTTCTAATTTGTTTGTTTGTTTCAGGTAGTGGCTATAAGTGTAGGACTTGTGAGTGTGGCTGTGGGGATTGGCATTCCAGTGTTCTATGAAAACCAAATCGATAATGCTGTGAAGTGTTTTTACTCTGCACTTTACCATTTTGTATCTTTATTTTTCATCTGATTTTTTGGGTTTTGATCACAGGTTCTCTTTGTTGCAGGCTAAGAGAGAAAACACGCAGCCCTGCTTCCCGTGTAGTGGATCTGGTGCTCGTAAGTTTTATTATCTTTTATCAGAGTGCATACACTGTTTACACAATCGTAATTGTTGAATAAGGATGTGTTTGACTAGTTAACTTAATTAAGGTTATTCATAAAGTTCTTATCAAATAAGAGAACATCGACTAAAGACTGGCACATTTCATTCTTTACAGGTGTAAATTTCATCTTATAAGCAAGTTTTACGGAGTTGAGTTAGACTTAAAGTTCATTTTTTAACATGGTATCAGAGTCATTTCGAGTCTATTCTAGCGATTGTTTGTTAGACTTATCAGGTCACCCGCTATCGAGTCGTTATCGGACCATCCGTAATATATTATCTTACGCACGAGTTGTCACCCTTGGCGTGAGGGTGCAAACCTCACCTCATAAACTGTTTTTATGAGGTTGAGTTAGGCTTAAAACCCTCTTCTTAACATGAACCTTCCCAAATGAGCTGAAAATAGCTTTTTAGAAGTTCTTCCAAATGCCTTTTTGGAAGTCCTAGGAGGTGGAGGCATTCACTCTCTGAGGTTCAAACACCTCCTAATTGCAGCTCTTATGAGACCCCTCTAATGTGGTTGAGCCTCAGTTTTCACTTTGAATGTTCCCATTAAGCAGCTAACACAGGGAAACGTTATTTTCCATGTAATCAATCAGTGTTTATTTCAATGACACAAAAATCTGATTCTTTCCCCACAATTCCAGATATAACAAAAGGTATGTTTGAATAAAATTTTCTGTGAACACTTTTAAGATAAGAAAATAAACTTATGTAAAGTTAAAAATAATCTTCGAGAGAAACTAATATAAGGGTCCTCTTAGAAGTGTTTATGAGGAAATTTATCCAAACAAGCGTTTACAAGGTCGTCAAATTGAACCTCTTTAATTTGTGCCAGACAGTACTGTAAATGTACACTTGGTTACACAGTTGTTATCTATGTAAGAATTATGTCCTTAAGGTATATGTCTTTTTGTCCTATGGTGTGAAGATTGGCTCTAACCTGCTTACTATAGTGGAAAAGGGAAACAATTCAACTATGCTGAATGTTTTCATATGATGACAGATGATTGTTGTTAGTTGAAGTGTTAACCTAACTGAGATGTCAAGTTGATGCCTAACATGAATTTTTTTATAAAAAAACTATGCTGAATTAAAGAGAATGGAGAGGAACCATTATTTTTGACAATTTGATTGTCTCATCTCAAATTGAGAGTGCAGCAAGCCAGGGATATGCTATTTCATAGATTTAGCAGTTAAACTTCTTTCTTTCCTCTGAAGTTGAGAATTCAATTGTTGGTAAGTTTTTGACCAATGTTGTTTGAATTGTTATATTGTGGCCAGAGAAATGCAGGTTTTGCTTGGGATCTGGCAATGTGACAGTTGAACTTGGTGGGGGTGAGAATGAGGTCTCTAGATGCATAAATTGTGATGGTGTTGGTTCACTTACATGCACAACTTGTCAAGGATCTGGAATTCAACCTCGTTACCTTGATCGCAGGTATGGATTCTGCAGCCTAATTTCCCTTTCTTTGTAATTTACCAACAATAGCAAAAGCCTTGTTCCATTAGATCAGATCAGCTACATGAATCATACCATGTCATTTGTCTAAAATCGTTTTGTATCATATCTTGTATGGTCATACATTCATTTTAACATTCTCAATTATGCCACTCCTACCATATTCTCTACCCTTCTAAAGTCCAACTTTCAATGCCATAGCTGTCCCATAAAACTTCTTTCGAGTTTAGTAGACATTTTGTGATCATAAATAATCTTCAATTTTAGCCATCCACTTGCATCTTTTGTGTGCATCCTTACCAATCTTTCATCATTTTGAATTATTGATCCCAAATACTTCAACTGTGATGTTACATCTCTCATCTTTACTTTAAAATCATTTTCCTCTGACATTCTGCTAAAATTGCAGTACATATGCCCTATCTTCCTCCCGCTTAAAATCTCTCTGTTTACGAAAGAATGTCTCTGAAACTGTTGGAGAACATCGACTAGAGATAATAACTTTTCATAGTATATAAGTGGGTACAAACCTCACATTTTAAGCCAGTTTTGTAAGTTTGAGTTAGATTTAAAGTCCATTTCTTAATAAAAACTGTCTTCAAAATTACCAAGAACAAATTTAGTCAATATGCATACCATGGAAAAATTTTCAATCAACATTCTCCGCAATAAAAATAAGGCTGTACTTTAAGGAATGAGTCAGCATATAAGAGGCTAAAAAGATCAATGGTTTTGAGAAACCTTAAACTATTCTTCAACAAAAACATGAGCATTGATTTGGTTAGTGCATCTTATAGTAAAACCACTAGTCACTTCTGCAAAATAAACTGATGATAATTGTTTATAGAAAAGTGTTCAATTCAAGTCTTCTGTATTGTACTGTTGTTGACTGCTGTTTTGTGCTTCAAATTAATCAGAGAATTCAAAGATGATGACTGAGGCAAGCTAAGACTAATTGGCTCTGATTTTGGATCTGATATGAGGTTAATGTACTTATTTAATTTCTCTGATATGAGTACACACCTAATGCAACTGTCAAAATCAAAAACCATGTTCATCCTTTGATTTGTTTACATTTTAATCAGTGATATCATATTATTAGGCTCTGTCTTGAATGTTATTCTTTTTATCATCTTCTAATTTAATCCAAACATTGTACATCAACACATTCTATCAAAAATTCGTTATTTCAATTTCTTTTCAAAGTTTTCATTATTATGTTTGTATTGCTTTAATGCTTAAAATTACATTTTTAGAGGCATTTTAAGGTGCATATGGGTTGGACTAAAAGTACCAGAGTTGCTCTAGTAATTATTAATAAAACTATTAAAATTAAGTGTACACATATCATTATCAAATATATTCATACAAATCAATAATTTTATTTTAGAAATAAAATAATTTATTTAAACAAATCAATAGTTTCATCTAAATAAGATTATATTAACTGATTTGTAAACTTTGTTGGTTACCTAATTTCAAGTATGTTTCATCACAAGTACTACTAGTTCACTCGAAAAAAAAGTATAACTATTAGTTTTATTAAGTTAAAACTCGAACTTAACAAGTTTTTATTATTATTTCATTTAATAAAATAATTTGTCCTCTGCTGAAAATGTGTGTAAAAACTTATACCGTATTATACTAAGCAAGATCTCTATTAAAAACGTTAAGTATATACTAATATATTTGAAGCGCTTTACTAATATTTTTGCGTATAAAAAATCATTAAAGCTTGAAGGAGTTTGAACTAATACTTTTGCGTATAAAAAATTTGCGCATTATTGAAGAAATATAGAAAATTAACTAAATAAGTTTTATTTTTAGTAAGACTTGTGGGTATAAATTTATCATTAAGTACAAAAATATTAAATGGCAATTAAATGAATACTATATATATGTTTTTGTGTGTATACTAATAAAACGATACTTTCTTATTTTATAAAAAAAATTATTATGCTTTTTATCACTGATATTTAGTTTATTTTTAAAATAATAAAAATACAAAAGATAACTTTAAAAGATTGACAATCCAAAAGGTCAATAAACATAAGTTGGAATAATTAACATATAATAGAAAGTAGGTTTAAATATGTTTTCAGAGGCTTGTAAAATGAATGTACTCGTTAAATATATACATTTTGGTTTCAATTCCGGTAGAATAATGTGTTTTCCATTCTTTTAAAATTTGAAATCACTAATTTTAGTGTCTAACAAAATTTAAAAGTTCTTTTTGAAGATTTTGATATGATCACTTTGCTTTTCGTTCAACATCTTAATTAAGAAATATCAGGTAATAAATTAAAAATAATAATTTTCAATTTGAGGAAATAAATAGACAAAATTATTTCAAAAACTAAACAAATTTAAACCCTACAAATTAAGTGGATAGTAAGTTGAAAGAATTTTAAAAAGAAAAAGCATGTCATGTGACAATTTTAGCCCAAAAAGAAATATCATATGTGCATTTTCTTGGTTTTTAGTCTTAACTATAAACCGGACACTTCTCATGAAGGTGTGTCTGTCTTAATTATAAACTCGAACACTTCTCTTAAAAGACGTGTCTGTATCGGACACACGTATCATACACCGATATTCATGGAGATTACACGTATCATACACCGATATTCATGGAGATTATACATAACTACGTGTTTGTATCTTGTCGTATCAGTATCTAAGGAATGAACAATTGAACATAAACAATTATTTTATTTACTTTTAATCAGGTGAGCGAAGCCAGTGATACTATAGAACTCTTCTGAAGTAGACCACTACCCCTGTAATTTCAAATTAAATATTTCCGAAAGAAAATCTGTATGGTAACTACCTTCGCCCTACGTTTGGAACTGTTACGAATTTAATCTAAAGTGGTTCCAAAATGGATTGAATTCTGATGTTCTAGTCATTCTAAAAAGTTGACCAAATATGTAACTAAATTAGTTCACACCCCAGTAAACTGAGCATGCTTAGCAAAGCATTAGATGATTTAAATCTGCATATATATTCCACAAATCACACTACTAATATGCGCATTTTCAACATACACTAGTTTACATTAGTCAACAGGATCAGAAGGTGCATAAAAGTCATATTCGAAGAAGTAACTATCAAATCCAGTTGAAAAAGCATGTGTATAAACAACTACGGCAAGTTGAAAAAGTTGAAACTAGGAATGGCATTACTTACAGTCAAACAAAATGGAGGGTATAAACTGAGCATTTGTGTTGTGACTATGAAATCTATGCTGATGTCTTAAATCTACTAATGTAAGGGACTTTTACTGCACTTTCCTTGTAACCATGCCAATCTTATCTTGACACTTTTTAGAGAAATGAATGTCTCCCTTAAGCTAGGGTTCTCAAAGAGATCCAGGGCAGAAAAGTAGAGCTGCTGATCAATGTCTTCTATCTCATCTAGAGCCTTAATGCAGTTTGTTATGGAAAACTTGTCATCACTTACACTTGAAACTACTGCCCTTAACCTTGAAACAGCAACCATATCTAACAAGGCTTCTGCCATAGCATTGCAGGTGTCTTGATCCAGACTAGTAGTTTGTGTCTCGTACGACCGTTTCCGTTTCCTATCTAGAGAATTCTTGGTGACCTTCTCAGAAGTTGAGATATTCCCAGGAATAGATTTAGATGTTGATGGGTTTTCATAATGTGAGACCTTAGCTTCTAGACGTGGTGTAAAGCCAGATGCATCAGTTCCAAAAGATTTGTCCAGTTCTTCATAATGACTAGACTGGGCGTATTTCCCATCAGCTGCTGAATCTATGAAGATTGTGCACAGTTGCTCGTATATTGGACAATCTTTCCCTTTAACTGTTTCGTGCCTGGGCTGTGCCTGCATACAAAAAATAGCACTATTCAGGTTAAGAATAAACAAAGGAAAAGATGGCTATAATGAAAGGAACTTACCCCTATATCATCCCACTGCTCAAAGCCAATGCAACAGGAATCATCCATTACAAAATCATTATTCTGATCATAAGCGGATTTCAAATTGTAGAAGCGGGTCCGAAGAACATCTAGATGCTTCCTCAGTTGATTGTTATTGAAATTAAGATCTGTTTGCGTATTAAACTCATCACGAATGTGATTCCATGTTTTCTTGTCAAAAACATTGTTTGGTCTATTTCCCAGTTGAATCTGCTTGACAACCAAGTCTGCAAATATCTTGTCAAGGGATGCTGTCCATCTTGTCCTTGATCGTTCTTGCTTGGGATGATTGCTGGCTTCAAGTTCCATCCACGCCTGCACAAATGATTATAATTCAATAACATCCTTTTTAAAGCCCCTCCTGCACTGATCCCACTAAAATTTAAGAAAAAGTAAAAGAGCCTCTTGACTTTGAAGCTTAAACTTATCACTCAAACCAAAGTCACATATCAACAATTTCAATTTTACAAGACTACCACATTATCCATAATGACAAAAGAGGCATTGAAGAAAAAAGGTCACTCCAAACAGCATCACATAACAACGTTAAGGCAAATGAAACTGAATAACAACGATTGCATTGCCATAACAATCTTTGTATTTCAAAACATTGTACAATTCAAAGCCGAAAATCCTCCATTAACACACTCATAATAACAACGATTTTTGGTTTTCTTTCCAAACTTTAACAATAGCAAGCGCAGTGTTCTTACAACAACAATAATCTAGAGTTGCTGTACGTAGATAGTGTTCATTATCATCTCAATACACAACACAAAAAATATAGAGGCAAAAACCACTGAATCAAAGAACTAGGTCGAAGCAATGCGAAGTAAATTAAAGATCAGCGTCGAAGATCAAACTCCACAGCACCAGCAGAGGTAACAGAACCGTCTAATGCACTAAAAGCCTCTGATTTGATCAGATTCGTTTCACACCTCGCAAATAAAAAACAAAACTAACATTTGAAATGGAAATGAAAAAGAAAAAGAAATACCTAGAGTTGAGTGTGTTGCGGTGGAGAAAGCGAAAGAGAAAGAGAAAAAGGAAAGGATAGTGTGAATACGAAAGGAGAGGAGTAGATATGAATCTGACGGCAGAGGATGGAAGAGATCGGCGGCGCCGCCGGGAACGGCCACCGCGAACCGTTACGTTGTCGGCGAGAGGTGTCGGTAAAAGGAAACAATGCTAAGAGAAAAAAGGAAAAAGAAAAAAAAAAGACAGAAAGAGAATTAATTTGGGATTTAGAAGAAAATGAGCGTTTTTTTTAATGGTTTTTCTGCTCGATGTGTTATTAATAATCTAAATCGTATTATTTCAATATCAGTTTAATTATTTTTTAACGTTTTCAATTAAGTTTGACTTATTTTTAGAAACAGAGTAATGTAGTCTTTTTAATTTCAAATCGACGAAAACGACACTAAAGTTAATACTTTATATTTAAATAATTTAAACTTGCATTTTTTTCAGATTATGTTTAATGTTATGGTTGAATTTTTTTGTGTTCTGTTTCAACAATCTAATGTTAAATTTTCAATATTTTCATTATTTAATTTCCAAATTATGAAAATATTAATGATAAATAATTATTGATAATATATGACAACATTAATAAAATGAAGAAAACTTAAAAATAATTATTCGAATCAAAACACATTTTTTGGGTGATATACTTGTGTTGAAACTCAAATTTTTAAAATCAAAGATAAATTAATATTGGTTAAAATTTTAGTTTATCTAAAATAAGATGTTTTTAATTTGATATTAATCAATTTAAATTTAAACTGAATTTAAGTAATGATATATATATATATATATATATATATATATATATATATATATATATATATATATATATATATATATATATATATATATATATAATATATATTTTTT
>Ga0123342_1000594_pt1 | contig 57741 bp, 36 predicted proteins | sample Turbeawhitnodule_FD_89960 | JGI IMG/M metagenome (GOLD analysis project Ga0123342, IMG submission 89960) | Root nodule microbial communities of legume samples collected from Mexico - Turtle bean Mexico white nodule | ecosystem: Host-associated > Plants > Roots > Nodule | place: Mexico: Nepantla... | reverse complement strand
TCATATTTATATAGGTATTTATAAAAACAGTCACAAAAATCATGGTGACCTTTGTCTTGTTCAACCTGTGGATAAAAAAAATATATATATATATATATATATATATATATATATATATATATATATATATGACTGATCAAAACTCGGGACGGTACACTTCCCTCTCTCAATATCTATCTATATATCTATCTTTCATCTTTCCATCTATTTATGTGTTTGTAGTTCGTGCATGTCAGATGTTTTTCTAGTGTTATTGACTGAACAACTCTAAAGTCTGAAGCACCTATTTATAATGTTTTTTACAAAATATTTTTAGGCACCCTTGATTATGATTTCGAGTAATGTCTTCATCGGGATATTTTGCTACCTTCGACCAAACAGTGAGATAGCTCACCAAGATCAAACAGTCATTAGATCAACAATACTAATTCGAGTTCAAACACAAACATCGGCAAGGTTGTACGATCAAATACGTATCTGAATTTAAACATGAACATCGACATAATTTTATCAATCTTGAACCAATTAACAGACATTACTCGATATCGAAATCAATGGTCGACCTACACTAAATCCAAACGAGTCCAAACTGAACTCGTTCTCCCTTTGGTTGCTCATCACCAAATTATCACTTCAGCTTCCGAGTTGCGGAGCTTGTGTACGTATCACCCATAAGATCGGGAATGCAAAAGAGCTCGGGTAACTGTATGCATCCCTTAACCGAGCCTTTATTATCATCAATAACCATCATGAGTAAAACGGCCTAATCAATGAACCTTAAATGTTGAACAAATATTTATGAAACAACGAATAGTAGTTATGTTGCTAATCCAAAGGACACATAACGGTCTTCTCAGATTTACCACCTAATTAATTTATAAATATTCACTCTCCAAGAAGTACATGTATTATCTCATAATCTTAACTCTTGTACAGTGAAGAGCTTATCATCTTTGTGCTCCTACTGACTTAAGTATCAAAAAGTCTTTTGTAAGTGGATCTCCCCTCCTATCGTATACCAACTGAAAGCTCGTGTAATGAGGAACACGGAGTCGTCATCAAATAATTTGTAGGAACAGTTGAAAATAATTTAAAAATAATAAATGGAAATAGCATACAGAGAGTGGGAATGGAAGAAGTGAAAGATTTCATTTAATAAACGATTGATGAAGTTTTTGTGGCAACGAAGCAAAAGTGCAAAGGCAGAGTGGCTGGTGGGGGTGAGAGTTATAATGAAAACAGGTAGAAAGATATGTTAGCTAATGGTTTGGTTTGGTGTGTGTGTGTGTTTTATTTTACATGGTTAATGGTCTCTAGTGTACGATAAAAAAAAGCAAAGAATGAGGTTGAAGACAAGGGGACAGAGACAAGGGCACACGCAAATGGAGAGAGGTATCAACTGAGAGAAAGCAGTAAAAGAATGATAGCAATAATTGGTATGAGAGAAGTATCTACTGGAGAAGGGTATTGGAGGGGCCCTGTTTGGAACTGCAGAAACAAAATCCAGCTATTATTGCCTCTGTCTACTTCTCAGATGACAAAAATATTGGAACAGTGCCTCTGCATTGCCACTTCCCCACCACCTCATTTGTTTTTCTCTAACCAAACCAGACCACTACTATCAACACAACACACATTATTCAAATTTTACATAAAAAAACCATTCTTCTACCCTTTTTCTTATTTTTCTCCATGCCATATTTGGTTTATATATTCAGAAAGAATGAGTATTGGTTTGCATAGTATTGTATTGTATGAGAAGAGATATGGTACAGGCCCCATCTGATATTTTGCAGTTTAGAGTGGAACGCCAAGGCCATGTTTGTCGTCTTAGCCTACCTAGTGCTTCATCTCACCTTATCTTATTCTATATTTTTCAACTTGTGTATAAATAATATCTCCATCCCTATCTATATATCTATCTATCCATCCTAGTATTAGTTCATACTTATACACTTGTGCCAAAGAATTGTCTTTATAATGGGTGGTACAGCATCAAGGTTTTTTCCTAGATTTCATGATGGGTATCCAACATTTTTAGTTTCCAACACAGATTGTGTGGATATATGCCACCCCTCCAAAGGCCCTTTATCACAACCCCTTTATTTTTCTCCTACAACTTTATATATACTTGTATCTCTTGTGTTTTCCATCTCAACATATATATATATATATATAAACCTTTATTCCTATTCCTTATTCATATTATACATATTCCTCGGAAAGACATACAAATATGGTAAAGCTTCTGCAAAAGTGTGGCCATACAGGGTAATGAATTCGCCTTTATTTTGACTATTTGCAACCATGCACTATCTTATAAGATGCACCATGCTGCAAATCAAAACTTAACCACTGATTTCATAGTAAAAAACGTGCATTGTTTCCTACTTTCTCCATGGGACTTCAGAATAAAGTGCACTGTCATTCGATAACTTTAAAAGGGTTAAATTAACCAAACTTGCGTACAAGATTTCCACTTACAAGGATTTCTGCAAGTTGGTATTGTCATCATATATTTACATTAGTGAAAGCTGTTTCTATGCCCACCTTTTTTTCCGTATTGCCACTTTTTTCCCTTTCGTCTTTCATCCCACATAGGTTAGATCGATGTATAACATGTATCATATATGTGCATGCTTGCATGGTATGCTATTCATGTTGGAGATACACATCGACTAAAGATAATGACAATTCATTATATATAAGTGGGTGCAAACCTCACCTCATGAGCTGATTTTATGAGATTGAATTAGACTTAAAGTCCACTTTGTAATATGGTATCAGATATCACAGTCATTTAAAGTCTATCATAACGAATATTGTTATACTTATCAGGTCGTTATCGGACCACTTGGATATGAAAGACGACACCATAATTTAAATTCTTCTTCCATTCTAAAATATTAGTGTTTTTAATTTGTTATTTTTCTTCAAAATAATAGCATTTTTTTTTAACATGAAAAAGAAAAAAAAAAGTATATAGTTTCCCACGTAGAAAAGTGTTGGTGAGTATATTGGTGGATGTTGGTAGACAGTAATGTAGATGAAGGGAGGCATAAATGAGAGTGGGGTTCTCGGGCAAGAGAAAAAGGAACATAAACCCACCATCCTAAATTTTATCTTTGTACTATTGCTACTTCTTTGGCTGTACAAAAGGTAAATACTCTTTCCACTCTTGTGGTGGGGTTCACACATTCTCACTCTTCTTCCAAACTCTTCTTTTAAACAATAGAGCTATCATACTTATCATAACTTCACAATCTAACAATAAATTACTTTACATTATAATTGTCAAGTAGAAGGAGAAATCATTTTTACTGAAACATTAATTCATATAAAGAGAGAAGAAGTAGAAGGAAAAATAATCTTACTGAAATATGGATCATACAAAGAGAGAAGAAAGTTTTGAAAACTTATAAACATTTTTAACTATAGAATTATCAAATTAACAAATTTTCATCTCCATTTCTTCATATACCTTCCACATGTAAAAAAATATTTTTCTTTCGATTATTAGTAATTTTCATATACCTTCGACATGTTTTAGTAAAAAAAAATTATTATTAGTAATTTTTATATATGTTCGACATGTTTTAGTAAAAAAAATATTTTTCTTTGGATTATTAATAATTGCAATTGAAGTAATTTTATTACCCTCCAAAAAAAAAAATATTGTACAAACTTGCCCAATACCACCTCAACTCCCTCTCTTCCAAAATCATCACCTACTTTCTCTCTTTTTCTTTTGCACAATTTTAGGCTTTTTTTAGAGCTATTCTACCCTACAAAAATCGACCAATTTACATTGTAATAGGTGTGTAAGAAGGGATGAGAAAAGATCTGAATACACGTTAATATTTAAGAAAAAATAGTCGGTTTAGGAAAATAAGTATTTACATTTATTTCGTTTTTAATATAATAATAAAAAATATTATAATATTATTACAAAATTTAAATTTTATTGATTAATTTTTTTGTCTATTAATAATAATTGTAGTATTTGTCCCACAAGGCTACCCTTTCCTTTAAGCACAATAAAATATCATTCTCCATTTAATCTATTGCATTGTGACATTTGGGGTCCTCATAAAACCTCAATTCATTTTGGAAAACGGTTTTTTCTCACTATAGTCGATGATTATACTAGATGTACTTGGTAATAACAAGTCTGAAACCCAACATCTCTTAGAATCATTCATTACTTTTGCACAAAATCAATTTTAGGCATCTATTAAAACCATCCGCGTTGACAACATATTGAAATTTATTTCTATGCGTAATTTTTTTCTCAAAAAAGGTATTGAATATCAACGCACTTGTGTCTACACTCCTCAACAAAATGGAGTAGTAGAACGCAAACATAGACACATTTTAAACACAACATGAGCCCTCCTATTTCAGTCCCATTTACCATTAGAATTTTGGGGGAATGCGTTTTAACCGCCACATTTATCATTAATCGTTTGCCAACCCCTTTACTTAAAAATAAATCACTCACCTTCACTTTCTCACTTAAAAACTTTTGGTTGCCTCTGTTACGCAACTGTTGTTTCACCTAAGCAAAAATTTGATCAGCGTGCTCGACAGTGCATCTTCATTGGTTATCCTCTCAATAAAAAATTATACAAATTATTTGATATAGATGTAGGCACTTTTTTTACAAGTCGGGATGTCATCTTCCATGAAAGTGTTTTCCCATTCTGCCAACAGTCCCAAACACAATCCTCACCTCCATTACAAGGTATTTTGCCCACTATTGACATTGACTTACCCACTCATGTTCAACATTCACTCAATCAACCTTCTTCTCCTACTCATCACAATGCACCTGAACCTCTAGCAAACCAACTTTTTTCTCCTACTCGTCATAATGCACCTGAACCCCCAACAAACCAACATTCTTCTCCTACTTGTCACAATGCACCTGAACCTCTAGCAGACCAACCTTCTTCTCCCACGCCAAGAAGTCTAGCACCCATTATTGAACCTTCTCCAACCGACCTTCCTGTTCGACGATCCAGTCGCACATCAACTCCACCTTCCTGGCTTCAAGACTACGTAACGGGATCCCAAGCCAATCATTTGACCACTGCCCAAGACCGGTCGAATGGAACCAGGTATCCTATGCATCATTTTCTTTTTAATTCACGATTTTCTTCTACACATAGTGCATATCTTGCTAACATCACAACCACGAACCTCACACTTATGCTCAAGATATCCTTGATTCAAATTGGCAAAAAGCAATGGACGAAGAGCTTTCCGCCTTGCAGCTAAATCAAACATGGACCTTGACATTGTTACCCGCTGGGCAGAAACCCACCGGATGCAAATGGGTTTACAAAATAAAGTACAACTCATATGGCAGCGTCAACATATATAAGGTGCGCCTTGTCGCAAAGGGGTACACTCAGATCGAAGGTGTTGACTATTCTAAAACTTTTTCACCAACAGCAAAATTAACAACTTTGAGGTGTCTTCTCACCATTGCAGCAACTAGAAATTGGTTTACTCACCACCTAGATGTGCAAAATGCCTTCTTACATGGCACATTGCATGAAATTATTTACATAGATTTGCCACCTAGGCATCATCGACAGGGGAGAACATTGTATGTCGACTCAACAAATACCTTTATGGTCTCAAACCGACATCCCGTACATGGTTTTCAACATTTTTTCATGTGATTAAACTGCAGGATTTCAACAGTCGAAGACAGACTACTCTCTATTCACAAGACAGAATAACTCATCATTTACTACCCTTTTGATTTATGTGGATGATATTCTTTTGACAGAAATTCAGCGTGTTAAAGACGGTTTATTACAACAATTTCGCATTAAAGATCTTGGAGACTTCAAATATTTTCTAGGGATTGAATTTTCCCGTTTCAAGGCTGGTATTTACATGTCAAAAAAAAATATGCACTTGATATTTTGCAGGATACTGGACTCATAGTGCTCGTCCAGACAAATTTCCAATGGAGCAAAACTTAAAACTCACACTAGACACAGTGAAGAGTTGTTAAAGGATCCATTCAAATACAGATGACTTGTGGGACGACTGATATACCTCACAGTTACTCGACCTGACATAGTATTTTTCGGTTCGGACCTTAAGTCAATATATACAGCTCCACGAAAACCTCATTGGGATGTCGCAATTCGAGTCCTAAAGTACATCAAAGCATCACCGAGACAAGGATTGTTATTTCCATATGAGAACAATTTGACATTGACAGCTTATTGCGACTCAGACTGGGGAGGTTGTCAGACAACTCACTCGGAGATAGTATTTGGGTATTGCATTTTTCTTGGTTCTTCTATTATCTCATGTAAGTAAAAAATATAAACAAACGTATCAAGATCATATGCGGAAGAAAAATACCGTGTGATGACTAATACTTGTTTGGAGATAGTTTGGTTGCGATAGTTGTTGCAGGATTTAAATGTACCATGTAACTTGGCAACTCAACTTTTTTGTGACAATTAAACGACATTACATATAACAACAAACCCAGTATTTCATGAACGCACAAAAATACTGAGATAGACTACCACATTGCGAGAAAAATTACAAGCCGTGATAATCAGTCCTTCATATGTACCGATACATTATCAGCTTGCATATATTTTTACGAAAGCACTGGGCAGGAACAGTTTTTGACACTGCGACACAAGTTGAGAGTTCATGATCTTCACCTACCAAGGAGAGTATTAAGTAAATATTAATTATCAAATTATACGCAATTATTGTATGCAATTATTATACGATATTATACGCAATTATATGCAATTAATTTAATAATAATAGAATCTCATAATTAGTGGATCCCTACCTAATTAACTTTAATAATTTGGAGAGAGAAAGTCTTCATACACTTGTATATATTTTCTATACATAGAGTAATGTAAATAAACACAAGAGAATAAGAAATATCTCTTTTTCTTACCATCTTTTTATATATCATTTTCTTATAATCAGGCTTGGTAAAATCTAACTAGAATGGACTATGCGAATCTATTTGTGCACTCTATATGAAAATTTCTAAACTATATAATCTAGTTCTTTTTATGTATATTGGTTGGTAATGGCCTATAAGTACAAGGTTAAGTAAGTTTTGGCTAATGCAAATTGATTTGGGTTTGTTTTATAAGAGTTAGAAGACTCCTAAAATATCTCATTTAATTTAATTTATTTATTTTATTGATAAAAAAATCAATAAAAAAGATACCTCTAATATTGACAAATAGGTTGATTGAAAAATAAATTTGATATAACATCAACAATAAAATAATATCGTAAAAAATATACAATCTATTTTAGTAAAAAAAGAAAATTCCTCAACATTTATAAAAAAATGTTAAAATTATGACATCATAAGATAAGTCAAGTTAAAGATGTCTCCTTCTTAATTTAAAAGAATGACACTTCAATCAAAATTAAATTAAAAATAAAATATAAAAATTAACTAGAAATTTGATAATAGCTTGAATTTCAAAATAACATGTAAGAGTTTAAAAAATCCAAATACTTTAATAAAATTTTAAAGTTTTAATTTTTTTCTATCCAAACAACATATTTTTATTATAAAGCATTTTAAATTTTATAAAAAATACCCTTTTTAAAAAAATTGACCAAGCATACTATAAAAAAAAACTTTAATTAATGTTTTTCTTACCCATAACTTTACTTTTACTATTTAATTACAAAAAATTACTAATTATCAATATAAAAATATTATTATTAAGATTTAAGTCAAAAATTTAAAAAAATAAAATAAAATAAAATTATATATATATATATATATATATATATATACTCTGTAATAACAGTTAAAAATATAAAAATATACGCCTCTTCCATCAATATACAAACTCAAATACAAGATCACACCTTTTCCTTGTCATTAAGGCCTTATTTAGAAACAATTAGTTGATATAAACATAAAACACAAATTAAAACTAAGTATTTGAAATTCTTACTTTTTGAAATATCACTAAAAAACTAAACATTTTTTTGCAGTCACATGTTGAATATTGACTGATTACCTTTGCATGCTTACTTCTCACAATCAGATTATGTCTTCAACGTGACAGAAAATGCAAGTATATATGAGTATTGAAGCTTAATACATTGAATTAGAGTTGTATTAATTATTGACTAAGTCACGTGCCTTTAGTTAAGTTATTTTTTTACTTGTGCTTGCTATTAACTGTTTTAAGGTTTATGAGAAGATTTTCATATATCACTTCTTCAATATGTTGATGATATTTTTTTGGCAAGACATATGCAAATTGATTCCTTCAAAGATGATTTTCAGATGTTGTGAATTGATTTTTCTATAGAAAATTAATTTCAAAATAATAATAATAATAATCCAATTAAGCATAAATATAAAAAAATATTTTTTTTATAATTTATTGGGTTTTGCAATAAGAGTCAATCTAAAAATTGTAGAAGATTGACAGTATTTTTTTATTAGTGAAAAATGAATTAAATTATATAAACATTTAAGAAATATTTCAAATCGTGTAAAAAAATTAAATATTTCTATAAACTCAAAATTCCATCTTAATTAACTGCATATTTAGTCAAAACAACGTATACACACCCAATAGCCAAAAGAAACATTAATATGCTTATCATAAAAAGTTCACTAATATAACAACATCCAAGTTAAGTTTTTTGAAACATCCTTTTCCCTAAGATCCAAAACTTGAAGAAGTGGAATTTCAAGTTAAAGAAAGTTCAAAGCAAGTTTGGGTCAAACCAATTAGACTCAAAAAGTAGTGTGCACAAAGAAATCCTTTGAAAATTAGGTTCAACGGGAAAAATTTATGAATTATTTGTGATCAATTAAAATTAATTATTGAATTGGTTTAAAAAATAGTCAAAGAAAAAAAAAATAAGCCACTGAAATCCCACAAAAAATGGATTCACAATTGATTACTGAAAATACTTAAAACAATATTATTTAAATATTTTAAAAAATAAATTTAATCTTAAATTTAATTATTTTTTATTCTAAATATAAGGCTGTTATTAATAAATTTTTATGTGTATTATTGAAATTAATTGTGATATATTTTATTCGAAATTTATACGCATACTTTAAAGGTTAACAAACTTAAAAGAAAAATAGTTTAAATATTATAAAAGGTTTGATATTATATTATATTATTATTATTATTACATATATAAAAGTTCTGTGTTTTTTATTAGGAAAGTTTTGTAGAATTAGAAGATAGATTAATTGTTTAAAAACATGTAAGTTATTAAAAAAATGTGGTGAAAGGGAAAGAAGGTTGAACTTATGGAAGGGTATTGTTTGAAGAATAAAGAAGATAGACATTTATAGTCTTTAATGGCAAAACATAGTTGAAGGTGTATATTTAATCCAGCTATATATAGTTAGCATCTCATTAGATAAGAATTAATTTAGTTTTTTTTTTCCTTTCTTAGCTTCATATTCACTTCTTATCCAAACCAATAACTCAATTAATTCTTAACCTTCTCTTCTTTATTTTCTTAAAGCTTAATTCTCTTATTTTATTTCAATATTTCAAAATTGCTATAATATGGTTCTTATATGCAAGTATGAATGTTTATTGAAATTCAAAAACTGGTAATAATATTCAAATTCATCACAAACCACCTATGTATAATTGTACAATAATCGAATTTTGCCGTTGAAATAATCGAATGTATCCTTTTATTTGTCTTATTGTCTTTATTTTTTTATTTTTTAATTATGTTCACTTAGACTACTATTGAAAGCTTCTTTGTTTTTTTTTTTCACAAGTTTAGACTAATCTTTTTATATAATTTTTTTTTTGTTTTTTTAAGATTTATATTATTTTTATGTGATGAAACATAACTGTAAAAAAAATGATAAAAAAAGGGTTGTGGAGATACGAACCATATGAATTAATGTGTTTGTGGTAATTTAATGGCAAATTTTAAACTTGAGGCTTTCATAGAATTGAGTTAAATATCTAAAAAGTATTTTACATAGTGATGTTATTCAATTGGAACACTCAAAACGATTAAGTGTGAAAAGTAAGAAAAATAGACACGTGTCTTGCATGCTACGTTACCTTTGAATGAGAATAATTAAGCAATTGCACAACTTTTCACATATTTAAAATAGGCATACGAATAATGGGACGATGTTGGTTGAATAAACGTAAAGAATTAAACAATGAAAGATACCAAAAAGTAGGAAGAGAATAAAGAGGGATTCTTAAAAACTCAGAGAATGTGTGTTTATGAGGTTTTTGCAATGCATTAGCTAAGATTCAAGCAAAGAGTGGCTTAATCTGGCAATAAGAATATATTCAGCATTCCCTCAAATGTCTTATCAGAGAACCCTTTATTCATAGGGAACAATGAATGAATGGATGAATGAGTGGTCTATGGCCATTTCCCCCACTTTCCATCAATGCTTTTTGCATTTTACCATAACAAGCCTTAACTTTTCTTTTCTCAATTTGGAGAAGCAAATCCTTTTTTGGTTTGAAATCCTTCAAACCCTTTTCTTATCAATGACCTTAGACACTTACCTTCCTAATATCTTTCTTATATCTCCCTCTTCAACTTACAAAAACCTTCCACACTTAATCTTACAACTTTATCATTATATTCAATCAATGGACAATTTCTTTTAAAATCACTTTTGAGAGATATAACTTAAAATTTAACTTTTTCAAAAGTTATAACTACTGATTTTTACGATTATTATTTGGTATCTCTAATAGTCACATCGCTTAAGGATCAACATAGTTAATAATAGTTTAGGTACACTTTTTTTTCATTCATTTATATTTATATATATGTTTTAAGACAAAATTATAACGAAATTTCAAACTTCAAAATGAACCATACTTGAATTAAATATAATTTAATAAATTAGTTTTAATCTATATCAAATTTAGGTCACATTTTTAACAAATATAAAATATAATTTGAAACTAAAAATTAAATTATAAAATTATATTTACATTTATATTTATATTACCTTTTTAAAGATAAAACTGTAACCAGGTTTCGAATTTCAAAATTGACAATATCTTAATTAAAATATAAATTAATTTTAATTTTAAATAATATTTTTAATAAGTATAAAATATAATTTAATATTAAAAGTTAAATTATAAAATTATATTTACATCTATATTTATATATTTTAATCTAATCGTATTCCTAGATGTGAAAAGTTCAACCCATCTCCTTGTATTTGTGAGACTATTAGAACTTGCATACATGATGAATATTGGAAGATCTTAAAAATGGTAGAGTATGTAGTTTTTTTTTTTATATTCTAATACATTATATCACATGAGATTTATGAACTCGTATATAAGATTATATATTTATAAATTATTAAATAAAAGATAATTTAATAAAATTAACAAACTATCGATATCATATTAAAAATAAATTTTAAGTATAAATTAAATTTATTAAACCGACTTAATGTGAATTTTGGAGCCAGTTATATATTATTAGTGAGATTGAAAATTGATGTGAGATTTTGAATAATATATTATTATATTATTAAGTTGAGTGTGTTATGTTTAAAAGGTGTGAAAAGTATTATTTTGAGAAGTAGAAGGTGGGAGTAAGATGGCCGACCTAGAAGGAGTCCTGTATTTACGCGAAATGCAGCAAAAACCTAGGAAGGCAAAGTCATGGTTTACGGCGAATGATTTTGAAGGAGGAATTGCACGGCTGAAACCACCGTTTCTTTTTGCATTCGTATATACAACTCATTACATACAGATTCATGCATCCAACACTTCTTGTCTTCCCTTTTCTCCACCCATCACATTGGGATTTGAGATTTGATTTGCTAATTGCTAGGTGGGAGTGAGGTGTCTTGTCTACCTGCAATCATTCTTCTATTTACCAAACAACACCCTTCCTAATACCTTCTCATTTCTAATAAGGAACTTAAACTAAAAGATAAATCAAATAACAAATTCAATCCATTCAGAATGTGCTTTTTTTCTTCTAAATTATATAGATGTTCCGGACAAAAGGACTAGAACACTTAAGATAGTCAAGAGTGTACTTTCAACTGATATGTAAGAGATGATTTTTCTTTCAAATTCATCCTATAACATTTCCGATTATGACCATGATTCTATCTTGATTGAGTCATTAAGACTAATTAATTTGGAATCCCTTGACTAATGCCAAAGTAACGTCATGTCCGGGCGTATAGTTCGGAAACTAACCTACTTATTACATAATTGGATCTAGGCCTATCACCCTACAATAGAGAATAAGTAAATGTTGGTAGCTCATGCAACAAATGTAGAGTTAAAAAATGTAGTAAATAAGACTTTAAAACATTAACAAAGTTGATTTCTTAAAGCGTGGGTGATCACTGTTTGTAAGGACTTATCCGCAATGGATCACGCAAGTCTCCATGATACAACATGAACTTTTTGGAAAATTTTAAGGATCAAAACTAGCAATCAATTCTTGAAAGAGTAAGAACTCAGGATCCCAAAAAATATTTAAAATAAAAGAAAGAGAAAGAATGAAGGAGAGAAAAAGGAGAAAGAATGCACTGTGAGTGATGTGTTGGAGCATTCTCATGCATCGACAAAGCTTTGGCTCTTGCAACAGCACACTCCTTTATGTTGGTGTCTTCAATAATGATGTGGGTGATTAGATCTAGTAGTGACATTTTTTTTCTGTTTGTGCTTCAGTTGTTGCTTGTAAATAGTCTAAAATTTTGGAAGCTTTTCGATCAACAGTTTGGACACAAATTCATCAGGAAAGACTATTATCTCTGCTTTGATGTCTTCAAGCAATTTGTGGTATTTGTTTATCTGAATTTTTATGTGCTTGTCTTCGATCATCTCCCAATGATAATAGTTTCTGATAACAACCTTTGTCTAATGACGTCTTCAGCAGTGTATTTGAGGATAAGAGAATCCCAAATATATTTTGCTTCCTTATAAGAGCAATAGACATCGAACAAATTGTTAGATAACGCACTGAGTAAGGTGTGACAACATACCTTATTTGCATGGTTTCATAGGCGTGTTTGAGAAAAGTTTAGAAGTCGTAAGTGCAAAAGCGACTTCGTACATGTCCAACAGGGTAGACATGTGTTCTTGCCAGCGTCGGAAATTTTGAACCGTGAAAACTTCCATTTTCGAGACATCTGGAAATGGTGTCGCAAAAATGGTTTGCATTGTGGAAATAATATTTGACATCTTCGGAGTAGATTTGTTGTTCTTGTCCGTATTTTCAGCCATAAGTCCTTACGATTGTAGTAAATAAAGCTTTAGAACACTAACAAAGTTGATTTCCTGAGGCGTGGGTGATCATTGTCCGCAAGGACTTATCCGCGGTGTATCGCACAAGTCTCCCATGATACGATAGAAACTTCTCGAAAAAATCAGAGGATCAAAACTAGCAATCAACTCTTGAAAGATTAAGAACCCAAGATCCCGAAAAATATTTAGAATAAAAGAAAGAGAAAGAATGAAAGAGAGAAAAGGAGAAAGAATGCATTGTGAGTGATGTGTTGGAGCATTCTCGTGCCTCTTATTTATAGCCAAAGAGAGAAGTTGAAATGATTCCAAATAGAACTAACATTAGAATTAGGAATTTAGGGTTACGGGATGTAATCAATTAAAACAATAACAATGAAAACCTGGAGAGAGACAGAGGCGCTACAAACAAGGTTTGATAAGCCTAAGGATGATCGCCACAAGAATTGGTGAATTCTTAATAAGATCGCAAGATGCAGGGAAGAACCCTAGTAGAGATATATTCCCTGTATTAAATTGCCAAAACATCCATCATCCTTCTGAATTCCAAAAGTGTATAAATACAAATTTAGTTATAGGTTTTGTCTTGTTTGTAAGTAAATAAATTAAAAATACAATCCTTATATTTCAAGAAAGGATTATATGTCTCAGTGGTTAAAAATACAATCCTTATATTTCAAGAATAGGTTTTGACTTCAAATCCTAACTCCGAGCAAAATAATAATATTTTTTATTCTAATGTCCCAAGCATGTTGTGCATGTAATCAGCTTAGTTTTTTTAAAGTTTGGGTCCTTCAACAATTGGGCCTCCAAAAGATTAGTCACCTTGTGTTGCATGTCTCTTGGGCCTTTCTAAGCCTTTCTCTTGTCATGGGTCCACCTAAGTTTGGAATTATGTATTGGTCAAGTTCCTCCTCACCATGCCCTTGGGCTTGAATATCCACATCAGAAGCTCAAAAACCACAAAAGGAGGAGAGGAAGAGAGTTGTTCCAACAATTCAGAGGTGATGTCGGACGTTGTCGAAAAAGCTGGGAGACCACCAGAAAAGAAGGATGAACGTGGAACAAGTCTTGCAACGTTCCAAAGGTTCTTTCTGATCTCAAAGGCATGAATTGGATTTGAAACAGATGGAAAATGAACCTTCAGAAAAAACGTAGGAGTTTTCGCGGCGTGCTTTGATCTGCAAAACGGACCATCGCTCTTCTTGTGCTACAATGGTTCTTCATCTGCAATATATATATGTGTGTGTGTGTGTGTATTGCTAATTTACATATAAAATAATGTTTAATTTATGAATTTATACCTTTTTACTTTTTTTATGATATTTATTCGATTAAGAGCATTTTATTCCTAAATTTGGTGTTAATTGCAGGCTTCTAGGAAAGATTGGAAATTTGGATTAAAGAATAATGATTTGAGATAAAAAAGAGTAAGTTGAAAGGTCCCGGAATAGAGAAAAGCGTCGAAAAAGCCAATTTAACAACAAGAGTATCTCGCTCAAGCGAGATATTCTCGCTTGAGCGAGAATGCGTCAAACAGATTGGACCTTTTTTTATGTTTTATCACTTAGCCCATTAGCGTGACACATGAAGCAACCTAACCCTAGAAAATTAGGTTAAATAGGGGGCTAGAGGCTCAACTCTGGTGTGCTAGATTGAGAGGAAAACACCATTGTGTGAATTGTAACCCAATTGGGGGAATGGAAGGTGCTAGAAGTATGCGTGGCTAACTCTACCCTTTGGAATTTGGAGTAATCTACTCGAACTCTTATGTATTGAGGTGATATCTTATATATTAATATTCAATTCTTGATTGATTATTGGTATTGTTGTTTTATTTCTAAATTTTTGTGACAAATTGAGAATCTTAAATCTGACTGGAAAGTATTTTTAGGGTTCTTACCTAAACAACAATACGTAATATATTTAAGTGTAAACACAGGAATGAACTTGAAATGTTAATTGCTATTAATGTCTAAGCTTCTTTCTAAGTTGTTCTTATAGTTATACGAGAGATCGATAATTAGGGAACATTCTTAAGGATTTTATATACGAGGAATCGATATAAATGAATTTTATACGGACATCAATTTCAATCAAAGAACTTAATATTAACATGCTAATCCAAATACATGAGAATGAGAGAGATGAAACCTAATCCCTATTTTTCCAACTTGAAGCAATTAATTCTTTGTTTGTTTTCTTATTAATCATGGCCAACACAATCACTTCAACACTCTTTTTAATTGTTTTGTTTCATATTTATCGATTATTGTACTTGATAATTCATTGTTCCTTGTGAGATCGATAATCGTCCTTAGGGACAATTATTACTTCTGAAAAACGCGGTGCACTTGCCGTAGAAAGTCATCATCTCCCTCCAAGCTCTAGTGAATTAACCTTCAGGGAATGAGGGGGGCTCCTCTTGCGATGAACCCCGACGCTCAAGTTAGTAAAAGCACAAAATACATTATATGTAGTGAATATAGTGCAAAGATGTGAGTCGAGATACTCCCTGTGCGTTATTGTCTATTTATAAGCCTTTCATGGGCTTGGATCTTTGACTTTGGTTCCTCCAGGCATTAATGTGTCATATTATGGTAACTTTCCATAAAATCTGAGTATCATGTATATAAATCGGAGTATTCTGTAATATAATCAGAGCATTTATTTAGTATAATAAGATATATCGAGTAAGTAATTTGGAGCATTCAAAGAGGTCGAGATATTCTGGTTCTAACGAAGCCCCCCAGTCTTGAGTCGAGGAAGCGAGGCGAAAAGACTTATAGTTAGTGTGATGTGGTTATTTGGTCGAGTGTTGATTGGATAAGTTGATCATTATTCACATTGTAAGCTTAACGTATACCGAGGAAGAGAAAGGGGGAAAGGTTTGTTCTCGAGGGTGTATGTGCGCGTGGAATCCTTTCCCGAGGAGGGTGGCTTTGACAAGATGTGCACTAGTGGGGAATTAAATGTTTTGCGCACATGTCACCTCCCTAGAGGGTGACGGTTGTCCTTCCTTCTGAGCAGTTATCTTAAATCGTGCTCTCTTCAACTTCCCATCACACTTTAACTTCAATTCTCTTAAATTGTGCCCTCTTCAACTTCTTAACTTTGCTGCCTTCCATCTTTGGTCATTTCTTCCTCACCATTTGGCCTTTCTGTTGTTTTTTGGGTTTTCTCTATGTATATTCAAGATATTTGCCTTTCACTAAGTCTCTTATTACTTCCTTCTATTTAACACTTGGTTTATTTGCGCTCTTCTGGGTTCAAGTCTATGAGTCTTTTCTGGTTCGTGTTTGTCATGCCCATTTATTTGCTTTTCCTGGGATTTCTGGATTCCCACTTGCTTTTACTTGGAAATGGACTATGCTATCTTGTTTCCCTGGGGCAAAAAGGAATTATTGAAAGAGGTTTTCGTTTATTCTTCACACTCGAAACTTAAAGAGTTTCGCGAGTCTTGTGGGCTTTGTAGGGGTGAGCAGAGCATGGTTAAGACTGAGGTTTGTCTTGAGGGTGAACCTGTTTGTAATGATGAGTCTGGTGACCCTCAGGTCCTTTCTTTTTTATGTATGAAACATGCCTTAGAATGCTAGGTTTGCATCTTCCCTCCGATTTGTTTGAAAATAAAATTTTGACCTAGATGAATGTGTCGCCGACCCAACTACACGAGAAGTCTAATAAAAAACAAACAACCCAGTACAAAGGGAACCCCTCTAGTATAGTCGGGTCTTCAGCAGATGGACGGGATCTTAATAAAACGACCCTTGAAGCTTTTTATCGGACTTCTCGGGTCCCAGGTGGAGACAATAGTACTTTGTATTTAAATCATTAGCTCAAAACTAAAAACAAAATCATCAGTTTTATTAAGCCTGACCTCACTAAAAACCCTTGAGAAAAAATTTAAAAACCCAAGGGAAAAGAGTGTCAGTCTGCTCTCGAGTCATTGTACCGAACAGGAAATATTACATACTTAATTGAAATAAAATTTAAGGTTTGAGGCATTCCAAGTTCTCGAAATAATTTCGTCGTCTAGCGTTTCCAATTGGTATGCTCTATTTTCCACCACCTCACGTATCCTGTACGGTCCTAACCACTTTGGCGATAGTTTTTTCTCCACTTGGTATGGGTGAGCTCTCATGAGCACTAGGTTTGAGGCTTTAAACTTTTTTAGGATAACTTTAGTCTTGTGTTGTCTTTCAACTCTTCTTTTGAGGGCCTCATAACGTATTTGGTTGCCTTCTTGGAGCTCATCAATTATGTCCAAGTCAACCCTGCGTCCTTCGTTAGAACCCTATCCAGTGAAGTTTGTGGCCCGCTGGGAGGGCTCTAGCGTTTCTACGGGAATCATGGTGTCGATTTCGTATACCAAGCTAAAGGGCATCTCCCAAGTGGTGGATTGTGGTGTGGTGTGGTAGGACCACATGATTCTGAGCACCTCGTAGGGTCATCCGCCCTTTGCTTTCTCCAACCTTCTTCTCAATTCTCACAATAATATCTTGTTTGCCGCCTCCACTTGACCTTTCATTTGTGGATGTTCTACCGAGGAAAAGACCTATCGGATGTCGAGCTTATTGCACATATCTTCTATCTTTCGATTGGCAAAATGTGTTCCTTTATCCGAGAATAGTTGCCTCAGTATTTTGAAATGACACACAACATTCTTCCAGAGAAAAGTTTTCCCTTTGTGGGCTGGTATTGATGCCACGGGCTCAGCTTTTATCTATTTTGTAAAATATTCAATGGCCACGATCAGGTATCTCAGTTGTCCGGCTACTTTGGGGAAAGGGCCCAATATGTTTATGCCTTAGGTGTGGAAAGGTCAAAGGTTATGTATGGAGTGTAGTTCTTCTAGTGGTGCATGGTGTCATTCGACGTTTTTCTGGCATTGTTCGCATTTTTTTTACGTATAACTGGCTATCCTCCTTTAGTGTAGGCCAGAAGTAGCCTGCTCGGGTTACCTTATGGGAAAGAGCCCTCCCGCCTAAATGACTTCCGTAAATACCTTTGTGTAACTCGACTAGAATCCTATTGGCTTGCTCCTCGTCCACACAAGTCAATAACGGGTGAGTGTGACCATATATGAACAGGTGTCCACCGACCAAAGTATAGCTCCCTGCATTTATCCTTATAACCTTCGCTTGATCGTGGTTGTTCGGAAGGATGTCGTCGGCCAAGTAAAGAAGATAAGGGGTCATACAAGTGTTTCTCGCCTCCGCCTATGTTAACGTAAACCATTCTTCGTCAACACCTCTGACTGCCACCCTGGGCTCCTTCAAGGTTTCTTGTATAGTCATTCGGTGGGCCTCCCTCTTCTTGACATTCCTAGTTTGGACAATAGGTCACCCTAGAGTTCTGGTCTCTGGGTACGTGTATGAGGTTGAAGAGCGAGAAGCTTTATGCTAGAGTTTTGACATATCTCAAATAGAGGGACAAATGTGGATCCTTCGCTTGGAAACCACAAGCTGTGAGTCGCTTTTTGCCATCAGCTTTTGAACTCCCATTTCTTTTGCTAGCAGCATTCTGGCGATCAGGGCTTCATACTCCGCTTGATTTTTGTTCGCCTTGAAAGAGATTTGGAGCGCCTGTTCTAACAGTACCCCGTTTGGCCCTTCAAGGATAATTCTTGCCCCGCTGCCTTTCAGATTGGAGGCGCCATCCACGGAAAGGTTCTAGCTGAAGTCCTTGGTTGGTGGTGTTTGATGAAGAGATAGCTCGGCGATGAAATCGACGAGGATTTGCCCCTTGGGCGACCCCCATGCTTCAAAGTGGATGTCGAACTCGGACAATTCCACTACCCACTTGACCATCCTTCCTGCCATATTTGGCTTGCTCAAGACCTTCCGAAGGGGGAGGTCAATCATTATGATGACCGTATAGCTTTGCAAGTAGTGTCGCAACTTTCGACGGTTAAAACGACTTTTTTGATTGACTGGTATCGTATTTCTGCTCCCTACAACACCTTACTGATATAATAGATATACCTTTGTCCCTTTTCGTAATCCTGGACAATAACTGAACTGATAGCTCGGTCGGTTACACAAAGATAGAGTTTAATCTGTTCGTCGAGCTCAGGTTTACAAAGAATTGGCGGGCTCGACAAATATCTTTTTAAATACTGGAAGGCTTCTTCACATTCTACTGACCATTTGAAATGTTCGTTCTTTCGAAGGCACGAAAAATAGGTGTAGCCTTTTTCTTCGCTTGTTGACAAGAAATGAGACATAGACGTCATTCGCTCGGTTAGGCGTTGTAAGTCATAATGCTATTTGAACTTTGCATGTTGATAATAGTCGCGCACTTGTTAGGGTTATTCTCTATCCCCCTTTCTGTGAGCAGGAAACCTAGAAACTTTCATGCGCGTACGCCGAACACACATTTCTCTGGATTGAGTTTTAGCTGGTGTTTGGTGATGGTGCAAAAAAGTTCCTTTAAGTCAACCAAATCGGCCTCTTCCTGTGCTGATGTTACCACCATGTCATCAACATAGGCGTGTACATTTCTTCCAGTCATGGGTTGCAAAATCCTGTCCATCAAGCATTGATACATTGCATCTACATTTTTTAGGTGAAAAGACATTACCTTGTAGCAATAGTTTGTTGTTTTAGCCATGAAGGTGGTCTTGTCTTCGTTTGACAGGCTCATTATGACATGGTTGTATCCATAAAGCTGAGGAAGTCGTGTCCCGAGACGTTGTCGACTAAGACGTCAATGTTGGGCAAGGGGTAAGGGTCCTTCAAGAAAGCACTATTGAGATTTGTAAAGTTCACGCATATCCTCCATTTTTCGTTCACCTTTTATACCATCACAACATTTCACAACCACCTCATATATTGGATCTTCTGGATGTGGCTTGCCTCTACTGGCTTTTGGACTTCTGCTCTCATCGCCATCTTCTTCTCCTCGTCCAACTTCCTTCTCTTCTGCATGATCGATTTTACCTGCTGGTTTATTGACAAGTGGTGACATAGAAAATTAGGGTCGATACCTGGTATGTCAGAGGTTGACCACGCGAAGGCGTTCATATTTTGGGCGAGCACGTCTTTCAATGTTGTCTCGAATTCTCTTTCCACCGATTCACCGAGCGTGAACTTCCTTCCCCTTACTTCAACCTCTTTTACACCACCCACAAGTTCAGGTCGGTCGTCTTGCCAATCATCCCTGAGGTCCATCTCCAAGTCTATCACTTGATCAGATATGACAATCGTATATGTTCCCTGCCTTATTTTTAGGTTATTCTCATAACATTTTCGAGCAGCATGTTGGTCCACCTTCAGAGTTATCACTTTCCCGGTGGGGGATAGCAATTTCATTTTTCAGGTGGTGGGATGAGACCACCGCCCCTAATTGGTTCAACAATGGTCGTCCTAGCAGCAAGATGTATGACGACGATGTGTTTACAACAATGTACCTGACATCTATTGTGCTGGCCTATTGTCCATCTGTGAAGGTAGTCTTGAGGTCTACATAGCCTCGAACTTCCACCTGTCCTCCATTAAAGGCCATTAGTGTTCCCTCGAACGGCTTGAGTTGGTCATGGGGAACTTGTAATTCTTTAAATCTATTCCAGAACATCACATTGGTCAAACTCCCTTGGTCTACTAACACTTTATGGATATTTCGGCCCATTGTGATCACTATGATCACTACAAGATCATTCTGGTGAGGGTGGACGTCTTCTAAGTCGGCCACCAAGAAGAAAAATACGGGGGTTGCTTTCAATTTTAACTCCATTTTTTCAAAAACTAATTCGACCAGAGAATAATGCTTTTGACCTATCGTGGTCGTCCCTCCTCCTGAGAATCCTCTTGCAATGGTGTTAAAATCTCCCTAGACAGGGGCGACGTATTCATCGTTTCTCTGCTCCGCTCTTTGTGCGGTCTCATTTTTGACCTTGACTTGCAAATATTTTCCAAGGCGACCCTTTTCTGTGAGGCTTGCCAACTGGAAACTCAACAACTGACATCTCTCCGTGTAGTTTCCTCGTGCCTGGTGGAATGCACACTACGGGACCCAGAACGTGGTCAGTCTTCCTGGGGAACTCCAATCTGGCAGCTACATCTGGATCCTCTAGCATGCGCTCGAATGAAACAGTAAAGGTCGACACTAGTGGTGGTGGCAATAACTGGGGCACGTTGTTTATTTTGCCCTCCTTTTGTGCTACATAGGGAACATATCTCTTGTTCGACCTCTTGCTAACTGTTATCTAGACCGATATGGGCTGAACATCTCAGGCGCGCTCCGTGTATGTCACCTCTCCATGACGCTCATTTGACTTTTTCTCCCGAATAGCGTCTTTCGTGGCTATATAGACGTAGGCTCGTTCTTGAACTTCTGTCACAGACATGGCTCTATCCCTAAGTAGGGAGTTACTGAAGGGATTGGCCCGTAATCCTTTTACGAATGCGTCCACCACCTCTTCGTCTCGCAGGTTCTGAACGCATACTGATATCTCACAAAAGCGGTTGAGATACTCCTAGAATGAGCCAATGGTCCCATCCAGTATCCCACTGAACCATTTTAAAGTCATTCCGGCGAAAGTGACCTACAGCATCTTGAACTTAACCACATCTGAGCCCCCGTTATCATCATTTGGGCTTGGAATGCTTTGCGATGGGTCTCAGGGTCTTCAATTCCAGAGAAAGGTGGCATCTTTGGCATCACGAAGTGGGGAGGGATGGACTCCTCCATTATAGCTTGAGAGAAGGGTCGGGGATCTGCCCGCCATCCCCTTTCGGGTGGGTGAGCGAGTCCTCGCATGTGCTTCCTTTGGAAAGACCTCCTTAGATCCTTGTTCATCTTTTGCAACTCTTCATTCACCTTGATTGCCTCCTCCATCAGTCGCCTAGAGGTGTCGGCATCGTCTCTCAGCCTCTACTGCTCGATTTGAGATTTTGCTGAGTTGCTCCTGCTCGGCTCAGAATTCTTTAACCAGTCTTCTTGATTCTTCGTTCACGCGCTGCAGGGCGTGCATCGTTTCCACCACCTGCTGGAGTGTGAATGCTTCTCCATTTTCAGGTGCGGGTGTCTATCTGATTCTTATTATTCTGGTTTTCGTGGGAGTAGTTTTTATCGGCCCCACGGTGGGCATTAAATGTTCTCACCAACTCGAGGTCGGTCAGAATTTAGATGAGCTCCTAGTGATCTCCCCCCAAGCTCTAGAGAATTAACCTTCAGGGAACGAGGGGGGTATGTAGTGAATATAATGCAAAGATGTGAGTTAAGATACTCCATGTGGGTGATTGTCTATTTATAAGCCTTCCATGGGCTTGGTTCTTTGATTCTGGTTCCTCTAGGCATTAATGTGTTATATTATGGCAACTTTCCATAAAATCTGAGTATCATGCATATAAATCAGAGTATTCTATAATATAATCAGAACATTTATATAGTATAATAAGATATATCGAGTAAGTAATTTGGAGCATTCAAAGAGGTCGAAATATTATGCATTAAAATCACGTTAATTGTGCATTAATAAGATTGATTCCCAAAATTAATATTATTATGCTGACATAATCATGTGGGCTCAAGCCCAACTTGTTGCGTCTGTCTTGTGGTCGGTCATGGGTCGATCCAAGACAGGGCTTAGAGGGCACACTAGTGTTAGGTCATTATTGGACCACTTAACTATCGCTTAACACCATAAGTAAACTCGGGCAAATAGTTGGTCAGATCAGGACGGTACAATATATATAATATAAAATGAATTGAGGAGAATATCTGGAATGTGGAGAATAAGAGTCCTGATATATTGACATTGTTTGACACTAAAACACATTTGACGTTGCAAATGTGGCAATGACATGACAAATTCAAAATATGGTAGTAACCTGAATGAGCAGTGAGGCGCGAGCTTTAAAATAGGGTAAAAAGAATATATTACACTGGTTCTTTGTAACAACCGGTGTAATATATTACTTTTTTTACTCATAACATATTACATCGGTTAAATCATTTAATCAGTGTAATATATGGTCCATATTCAAAATCTTATAGAATTTTTTTTCATGAAAAGTGGATGGCCATAAACGTCACATAAATAATCACTTACAGGCACACGGGTAACCAATTTTGCGTGTGCCAGTATATGTTGAGGAACCTGTGGCTGGGTAACCAATTTTGATAGGGTGGGTGTCCATTTTTGCCATGAGTGTAATATATGACCCATATTACACTGGTTAAACCATCTAACCGGTGTAATATATGACCCTTATTAAAAAAGAATTTTGAATTTTTTTTCATGAAGAATAGATGGTCATAAATGTCACATAAGTAACCACTTACAGACACACGGGTAACCAATTTTTGCGTGTGCAGGAACCTGCGACTGGGTAACCAGTTTTGATAGGGTGGGTGTCCAGTTCTGCCATGGGTATAATATATGACCCATATTACACCGGTTAAGCCATTTAATTGGTGTAATATATGTGTTTCCCGCTGCTTCTTTCTCCCTTTCTCCGACGAGGTCACTGTTTTTTTCTCCCTTTCGTTCGACCTTTCCTTTCATTTGAAACTCTCCTGCTTCCGCACCTGCACTTAAGCACTAAACTCTCACTACAAGAAAATCATGAAATAGAAATCAATTTTTAGAGACCAAAATAATTAGTTGCAATAGTAGCTAAATTAGAGACCATTTTAAAAACTAAATTATTGTAGTGTCTAAATTTGGTCTCTAAAACCTTGGTCTCTAATTTAGTTACTATTGCAATTAATTATTTTGGTCTCTAAAAATTAGTTTTTATTTCATTATTTTCTTGTAATGTCTTATACTTTTACAAAATTGTCACATCACTCCCATTAGAATTACAAAAAAATCTCAATGTCACATTCTCACCAAATATCACATCTACAATATCAACTCTCTGTTAGTTAGTTGAGAGAGGGTGTTCAGAAAACATTTTCGGGAGAATAAATGTGAGCAGGAAGAAGAGAGGAAGAATGAATGATTGGAGTAAAGGACGAAGAGAAGAACAGAGCACGCTGCCAATACTATATAGTCAGTAGATTAAGTTCAAGTACCATTGAAGGATTAAAAGATGCCATTCCTGTGGCATTCACCACTCCATACCACACATCAGTACATCATCTTAACTCATCCTGGCCCATTCTCTGCATGCTAAAATTCCCATCAACTTCACTATAATTTTATCATTCACACTCTTGCTCACTCTGTTGCCCTACAATTTTTTTATGAGTGGTAAAAAAAAATTTATCAGTACTACTCGTATCGATAATCCTGAATTTTTTTTTAACCTTACATCAAAATAGAACAATCACATTTGTAAGCATGTGCATTTTCATTGTACAATCTCAAACTAACATTTTTCATTCTTTATAATTACATGTAACATAATCTCCAACAAATATTAGTAGTATTTGCGAATCTGCAGTGGCTCATTTTACATCAGAAAACAGCAAAATGTATTAAAACTTAAATTTGAAGAAAGGTAAAACTCAAGACATGGAAGCTAACAATGATATATTTTAGAGAGAGAAAAAGGTGTGAAATAAATGGGTTGATTTGATTTTGTGTGTGCATTTACTTTACATGCATGGCATGGGATCGGTGAAGTACAGTACAGTTGGACCATTCTGATGGCTTCTGCCATATCCATTAAATGAAACAAAGTTTCGTATAGGAAAGCTATAGGAATAGGATAAGAGAATGTAAGTTTGAGGGTGAATGCATGCATTGGTACAATAAGCACAAACAAAATTGTCATGCTGGCAAAACTGGACTTTAGGCTTTATTGCTTTAGGCCATGGACATAGGTTTTCTTCTTTTTTTCTGAACTGAGAGAGAAAATTACTAATTTTACTTTTTTTTTTAATCTCACATTAGTTTTCATTACATCTCATCATTCAGTCGATTTATGGGATTGAGTTAAATTTAAATTCACTTCTTAATATGATATAAGAGCATCGATTTTGATGTTCTATTTTAACATGTTGAACTTATCAGATCACTAGTTTTATTTTTAATATAAATTTTTAATATGAAGGTCGATTTTATGAGATTAAGTTAAGTTTAAAACATTTTTTAGTGAAGTATGCATTCAATTTATGGATGAATAAAAAATTTTATGGATGAATCAAAAAATTGACATAATTTTTAACCAAAGTTTCTCAGCTCGACCTTTAGTTTTTAGTCACTAGTGAGTTTCTTTCTTCATTCTCATTTTAAAGCCTTTTAAATGTACACAATCAAAATTCAAAGGCTTTCATGTGAACCAATAATGACACGGAATTTAGGAGAAGAGAGAGACGACACGTATATCAAATGCGAAATTTTGAGATCTTAAAACAAATTCCAAATTATAGAGAATAAGTGTTTGTCTTAGTTCTGTTAGCTTATTTATTAGGATATGGATGAAGATGAAGACTTTATGCAAAACACGTGGACATGGCACATTACTGTAAAATTAATTAAAGTATGTTGGTTTAATGATAAAGGGATGTCTGTCCCTTCAATAACTCTGCCTTAGAAAATAAAGAGTTACTCTGAAAAAAAGAGTAATAAAATAACAAAATTTAGATCAAGTTGCTTTTTACTTTTATCATCACACTTTTCTTAATTGATGACATGTAAATTACTTACATAAGCACTCTTTTATTGAATCCGTTTCGCGATTTTAAAGGAATATCAATGTAATATCATCTATAACAATATATTGTTTTTTGTGTAATAATTTTTGTTTGAAAAAATAATAATTATTTTAACAATTATTAATTTTCAATTTTATCTTTAAAAAGTATTAATTTAATAAATTATCAGTTACAATATTTTTTAAATAATTTACTTTTAAGCTTCATTTCTTTTTCTTCTACTTTTTTAGACGCATACTCTTCTTCTCATATTTTTCACTCTCTTTTTTCGTGATTTTATTTTTAACAAACACTTTAATGAGTTAAGAGAGAAAGAAATTTATATAAATTATTATTAACCCGATTCCTAACTTAAATGAATTAAGAGATGAAGAAATATATATAAATTATCATTAACCTCAACTCTTAAGAGAGTGTGAGACTATATTAGATATATTAGAACATAGTTTTTTTTTAATTATTTAATTTTCTTTACATGTATTGTATTTTCAAACTTATATTAGAATATCACAATATAAATTTATAATAATATTTAAAAAATACAAATATATATTTATGAGGAAATTAAAATGCAAATAGACATATGTCACAACATTCCTCTTTTCGTTAGTCACACATTTGAAGAAAATAATAATGAAATATGAAGTTAACTTAAATTCATTTAAAATAAAGTTTTGATTGTGAACAAAATATCAACTTTTGATTGTAAAATATTCTTATTCTTATATATATCATGAAATATAGTGGACGTGAATTGATGATAAGATTAATTATATAATTTAATTTTAGTTGAAGTGAAAGTAAAGCAACATGAATATGTCAAATTGGCAATAATTGCACCGCCTACCCAATGTAGTAGTGATTGTTTGAGATTTTATCAGTTTTTGGTAGCATTTGACCATTTTTCATTCCTTGTCGTGGTTTGACCACATGCCTTGCTGGGGTTCCATGGCCCACTATTAAAACATCACCACAATTAATAACTGATTAAGAATTAGTGCGCCAGAACCAAAAGGAAAAATCCAACAACCTATAAACACCCATCAATGTTTTGCATAGATACCAAAACTAATTCATTCAAGAAAAAAGCACAACACAAAAGACATACATATACTAGGCCTAGCTACTTCTTTTTTCCTTTTTTTTCAATTTGTTAGTGCAAAGGCAACTATATTATTATTATCATTGATTTCAATTTTAAGCTATACATATATATTTATATATGAATTATATATGAGAAAAGTGAAACGCAATGTTTATAGGTTTTTTGAAAAGGCAAAGAGAAAAGTGACATTGTTGAGAGTGAATTGAAAGGCCTAGAAATGTGGGATACGGAAGTTAAGTATATGGTTGCAATAAGATAATTGAGAGCTAAGAAAAGAGAGAAAGTAAAAATGTTGTTGTGTTTTGACTTGAATTTGGACCGAGTCCTACGCTTTATTTATGCGTATTGCATTCTTCTAATCCTACTCCCTGCGTATCAACTTCTTCAACTCCTATCTTACAAGCTAAGACAACATTCAACACTGAGATATCATTAATTAAATGCCAAATAAACTAACTTTTATTTACTTTCATAAACCTCCAACTCATTTTTCAAACTCATTCTCTTCCTTCCTCCTAACAATATAAGTTTATCAATAACATAATTCGTTTAATACTCACTCCTCACATTATATTAGTGAATAAGATAATTATACGTCCACCTAATCTTAATTAGGCTTCTTCTTCCTGCACCCCTACGTTTTTCTTCCTTCACCCCCACAATTTTCTAAATTCCAAAACTGGCCTTGACCTTTTATTTAAAAAAGGGCACCATAGTTATCGGAAATCGGGATCTGGGATCTGGGAGTGTGCTATAGATTAATCAATCCAAAACTTTTTTTCAGATAAGGGAGTGTTTCGGAAGCAAATTTTGCATAAATTATTGATTTCCAGATTGTTGAATCCAAAAGCCTAATTATGTTATGGATTGGTGGATCCAAAATGTTTTTTTTAATTATGGATTTCTGAATACGGAATGCATATTTCTATTACGGATTGATGGATTCGGAATGTTTATTTTGAATGATAGATTTTTGAATGTGAAATGCATATTTTGAATTATGGATTGGTGAATTCAAAATTTTACCGGAAGTGTCAATCCAAAAAGTTTCCAGATTCCATAATTCAGAATGCAAAAAAAATAAATACAGTTCAAGTGTATTTTAGGGTTTTAAAAAAATAATAAGGACAGTTTGGTCTTTGCATAACATTGTGGGGATGCAGGAAGAAAAATATAAGGGTGCAGGAAGAAACTGCCAAGAAAAAAAAGGTAGAACGTAGAAGCTTCTTAACAGTGCTACCTTGTTAAATTCTTAGAGCATAAGTATATGTGTATTCGCAGATAACATGCCAACTAATACATAATCATCATAAAAATAATATCAAAGGGATCGATGCTATCTTCATTAATTTCGTATATATAAACTGTTAAGAGACAAAGGAAAATTATTTCTCACCGTATACTCGGATTACGAATTACGTACGTGGAACATGCTTACAAGATAGCACGTTCAAAATTTGGGTGTTTCTACAAACTTCTTCCTGCACTCCCATCAAATTGGTAAAAAGACTAAAACATCCCATCTAAGTCTCATTCTGGAAAGCTTTTCCTAGAATACATTTCAGAAAATTTATTCTAGAATATATTTCAGAAAATTACTCTAAAAAACACATTCCGGAACGAATTATACATATTTTGGAATTTAAAAAAAAAATTGAAAAACTTTTCTCGGAATATGCTTATAAATTCCAGAAAGGGGTGTTCAAAAAGATTATGGAAAAGTTAATCCAAAATCATTTAAAAAAGAGGTAAAATTATATTTTCAGAATACCCTAAACCCTAAACAATGAGGGTCAGTGGTAACTAGATTCAATGTGATTCATTGACAGTCTAAGGGCTATACTTTTCACAAAGCATTAGCTCAAGTTCTTCGTTAAAATCCTAAGATTTTTATTGAAAACGTTTACAATTTTTTTATAACTTATTCTTTGGAAAGTAAATTTAAGTCTATTATATATAATCTTTTTATCCTGAATGTTAAAAGCGCCGCAAGAAATTTAAGCATTACGCAAGAAAATGGAACTTTATATGGACAGAACTTCCGACATACCATACCTTGAAACTCTGATATTGTTTGTTTTTGCCTGTGACAAATATCAATGCACAGCTAATTACTTTATATAATAAATAAAATTTAGTCCAAACAATGCCTCAGTTTTTGTTATCTTTAATATATGTCTCTTGGTAAAGTGAAAAATCAATAACACTTCGGCGTGGCTTTTTAAACAAACAGAGATATAAATGTAACTTGTATAAAATTTTCATTAATTCCATTTAGATAGAGATCCAATCTAATGTTAATAACATGCAGACTTTGGAGCATGTATTAATACTTGGTAGTTAATATGTGTCAGACCGAGGTTGGGTGGAAACTGGTGGAACAAAAACATGGATGGGATTACAAGCTTACGACTACAGTTTTACAAGTTATATGAGTCAACCTGGAACAGACAATAAATAACAAATATTAAACAACAAATTTCGTATATTAAAATAAATGGAGGTTCAGACTGATAATTTCCATCACCTACATGGTTTCAACCACGGATTTAATCCTTTATCCAATTCTATTTAAAGAGATTCTTTCATTCGGTCGAGTTGCCCTTTCAACTGGAGTTATCAACTGCGGCATAGTCATTCCCCCGGAAACAATGATTTCTGCATCAGCACCAACGCAAACATTACACCGTTGAATTACAAAAATACAAATGATAGTTCAAGAATTTCAACACGCAGAAAATGTCAAATGGCAGTTCTAATTTTCTTTAATGGGGTAAAAGGAATATCATATACCAATAATATCTCTCCATATACATTGTTGAATAAGAATAATATGACCTATGTAAACACTGCACTTGACAATAAACAAACGGAAAGAGAATCTACCTATGCCTTCTCGAATAGAAAGATTGGGTCTTATAATATCTTTGGAGTTAACCAAAAAGATATCGCCAATATACAGATGGTTCGTAGGGACAAAAACGCTACAAAGCTCTTCATCTTCATTATCTTTCTGTGATGGAGGAAAAAGGATATAATCATTGGTTAAATATATCAAACAAAACAAAACAAAACAGTGAAAATAGTAGTTACTCATAAAATAACACAAAGTTCATCGGAGGATGCACAATATATGGTGCGATTATTATTGTAGAATATTTAAAATACAGTAAGGATGAATATTAGGATTAACTACATCGATTATATATTTATGTTATTAACCTAAAAAAGGGTAAATCAATATTTTGTAATTATGCTTTCTCTCCTATAAATTTAATAGTTCCACTGCGGTCAGAATTCCTCCTACGCTTACTTGTTTCTCTCTCTTTCTACATGGTATATAGAGGCTAATTTTGGGACTTGTTTCTCTCTCTTTCAACATGGTATATAGAACCTAACAAGAGGCTAATTTAGGAATATCCCAATGAACCCAATTTTCATCAGAATCTAAATGTTTTTCCCATCACTGTTCCAGAAACATTATTCCAACGCCACTATTACATGGTATATAGACAATTATTGGCACCATCTCCTCAAGAATGGACGGTCAAATAGCTATCGGAGGTTGCACGCATCTGCGCTGCCCACATATGCCACGCATACTCCTCTACCTGGATTTGGTCTTGATTTGGTGTTAGGACATCTCTTTTCCACTTTTTTGTTTTGTTTTGTTTTTGGTTGTTGTTAGCATTTGTATATTGTTTGGCATTTTCTCTCTACTTGTTGACCAATGGCTACCTTTGACAAGTATGAGTCATGACACTTCAATTTTTACCAGCCACATTGCTGCTCCGCTCTTATTTCAGTTGTTGGATGGTAAGAACTACACCTCTTGAACTTCTCACATTGAACTTTGGCTTGTTGGACAGGGTTATGAAATGCATATCATTGAAACGGAAGATGATTTTCCCACAGTAGAACATTCTCCATGGAAGAAAGTTGACACTTAGTTGTGTTGTATCATTTGAGTCACCATTCATCAATCTCTTTGAAACGTATCTCACACTTATAAAACCTAGGAAGCTATTTGGACATAGGTCAAATAAACTTTTACAAACACTTCATGGTGGCTCTATTAGGTTTGTAAAGATTTCATGACCATCCTTAGTACCAATGAAATTAAGGATCCTGTGTCATCTTATTTGGACAAGGTCTCTAAGCTTCTATGTGACTTCAATGAATTGCTTTCTCCCACTACCATTACTCTCGTAGAGCTTCAAAATGGCCAAAAGTTTTTCATGTCCCTGAACTAGTATGGTCTAGCCAATGTATTCTCATGTCTATGATCTAATCTTGGGTAGCTCACAATAGCAACCATGGACAAACTTTCGTGTTCCTACAAACCCATGTCAGTCACTGTCTCTTGTTTCAATTAACTCTTCTACTATGATCTCTCGTAACAACAAAACTTTGTCATGTAAGGGCAACAAAGGACATCATTGGTAGAACATTATCACATGTCTAGATGCAATTGATAAATTGTTGGACTTGCATGGTCAATCTCTTTGCACTGCCTAGGTTGCTCAAAATTCCACCCCTCCTTCTTCAATTTCCGCCTATTTGTTGCCTTTGAATCTCATCTCATTACCTTCCTATGACAACTCCCTGAAATGGTATGAAGATCACCAATTGTTGGTTGTCGATGGGTATATATAGTCAAGGTTGGTGTAGTAGACAACAACGTTGACCAACTTAAGGCCCATCTTGTTGTAAAAAGATTGTACTCATATCTTATGGGAATACTTTCTCTCTTGTTGTCAAAATGTCTTTTGTATGACTATTCTTTAATGTTACATTCGTGATTCATTGGCCTCTATATTAATTAGACATAAAAAAATGTCTTTTTACACAATGATATGCTCAAGAAAGTCAACATGGAACAACCTTCTTGCTTTAGTGATCAAGGGGTGTCTTCTGGTCTTGTATGTCAATTGCAAAACTCTTTATATGGTCTTATGCAGACACCCAGAGCATGATTCGATAGATTTAATATTGTGATTGAACTGTTTGGTACAACTAAGAACAAGGTTGACCATTGTCTTTTGTCATCACTCTTGTTGGTTGCCTCCATATGGTTGTTTACGTTGATGACATTGTCATCAAGGATAGTGTGATCATTTTAATATCACAAAGATTAAACAATATCTTTTTAATCATTTTTAAACAAAGCATCTTAACAAACTAAAATATTTTTTTAGAGATAGAGGTAGCACAATCCAAAAATGAGATCATAACCCAAAGGATAATTTTGAAGATAAAAATGTTAAACTCCAAGACAGTAAACAACCAATGGATCCCATTGTCAAACTCCTGCCAAATCGGGGGATTCTCAGCAAAATCTTAAAAGGTACACACGTTAGATAGGGAAGTTGACTACCTTATTGTTACCATCCACATATTTGGTTCGTAGTGAGTGTAGTATGTCAACTCCTCCATTTTCAAGTAAGGAGCATGCATTGTTCAATAAATCAAAAGAGCTCCAAGAAAGGGTCTCATGTGAAGATAAAGGATGCACTTGAGTTGTGGGATATTTTGATGCAGATTGGACATATTCTTCCATTGCATATTGTTGGTGGCATCTATCTAATTGTTTTATGTTGATGACATTGTCATCACAGGTAGTGATCATCTCACCATTGGCCAAGTGAAGCAACAACTCTTCAAACACAAAAAAGATCTTGACAAACTAAAACATTTATCGGGAATAAAGGTAATATAAATTATAATCCAAAAATGAGATCATAATATGACGTAGAAAATATGCAATGGATATTCTGGAGGAAAACTAAATTCCGATATAGTTAATATCCCAATGGATCCTAATGGCAAACTCTTGCCAAATCAGTGGAAGCCTCTGTATATGGAGGATGGGTAGCGAAGTTAAACTACTTTATTATTACACATTCGGATATTTTGTACACAATAAGTGTAGAGAGTCAATTCTTCAACTCTTCATACAAGGAACATTGGGACGCAATAACTCACATTGTTTGATACATCAAAAGAGCTACCCTTCTGGGTTTTGTATATTTGTCGAGGATAATTGTCTCTCAGAAAACAAGTTGTAGACAGTTCTAGTGCAGAGACGAAATCTCAAGCCATGGCTATAGCCAGTTCAGAGCTTATATGGCTCAAGCAATTACTTCAGGAACTAAGTTTGGAGAGGTTGCACAGTTGTCACTTATACATATACTAGATAGTTAGGTTGCCATCCATATTGCCTCAAATTTAGTATTCCATGAAATGACGAAGCATACTAAAATTTATTGTCACTTTGTCAGAGAGAAAGTCATGTTCGTGTTAATATCTACTAGATTTATCAATTCCCATGATCAACTAGCATATGTATTCAAAAAGAAACTAAGGGGTCCTCGAATTAGCTACATATGTAATGTAACAAGTTTGGTGCATACAAGCTATATGCTTCAACTTGAGGGCAAGTGTTAGAATATTGTAAATATAGTATCACGGAATATTGTGATTAATTAGATTGACTCTATATTTATGTTATTAGCCTAAAATAGGGTAATTGGATATTTTGTAATTAACCTTAATATTTTGTAACTATGTTTTTCCCCGGATAAATTCAATAGTTATCATCCTATGCTCACTTGTTTCTCTGTCTCTCAACAATATGAACACGAGGCAAAAATAAAATGACAAACACAAACCATAATTTAACAATAAATTAACACTAAAAAGAATGATTCAATAAAAGCATTATTAACCAGGGGTGTACTGAATAAACTCGAAGAAAAACTTATTAGACTTAAGTTGCTTCAAATCTCAGACACATAATTGCATGGGGTGTTGTGTGTTTATCTTCAGAAAAAAATATGGGTATCAATTATTAGAACCATGCTTTACGGAAGTATATTCCCCTTTCTTTAAAAGTTTTTTTGAGTATTCAATCCAATGAACCCCATACTCACGTTAAAATGGACCACGCTGTAATACATGTTGTACATATATGTATGGTATGTGCTTTCCAATTTCCAATACTATAGATATATTACATTCCCAAAAATCCATCCAAGCATTATAAATAAATGGATGAAGTTTATTTGCTATAAAAATAAAAAAGGGAACCACCACATACATTTAATCAATATAAGTAAAAGTAGGTTGGTAAACAAATTTGTTGACAATTCAGCGTACCTGTAGAGTAACACTTGATGTAATAAAGCCAAAGGCATATTCACCAACACGTGGATGACGAATAATTGCTACCTCTTTAAAGGCAGTGGTATTTTGATCTGAAAAGAATATTTACAAAAAAAATCATGACAAATGGTTGCATCCTTGTCTCCAATATCTGAAAATGGTCAATCTATCTAATATCAGCAATGTAAGATAGCTACAACCAACTGATTGGCAAGAAACTTACACTTGAAATAAAAGGTTGAGAGATAAAACGATAAGGAAAAACAATTTGAAGTGTGCCTTCAATCTAGAGATGAATAGCCTAATCAACCCTATTCATACAATATGAGTAACTTGACAAAGCCAATAACTAAACTCAATATACGTACTTAATTTAGATCAGTGAATTTGTATCAATTAATATCAAACTACAACTTTTTGCACAATCATCATCTCCAATGCACCTTAACAGTAATACATTACTAGTACAAATTCCCTACCAGTACAGCACACACATGAAACATCACCATTGCCACAACTATCACCAATCATCAGATTCAGATTGCTCCAGAGAAATTCTATTCAGTTTGAAATAATTTTGCATGAAATAGGTAATTCTAAAACTGACCAAGCAGTTTGTTCCATAACCATACATGAGTGACAGGGGATGAAAAAACAAATTGCATTTAAACTGACATGTCAATTTGGGCAAACCTTTCATACACAGAACAACATACACAAAAGACAATGGAATAAGGATAAAAAAAAACAAGGATATTCTGCATTTTGCCATAAAAGCTACTAACAAGGAAGTTATTCTTCCTAATTGTAACATCACCAGCTACTCAGCCTATATGTTGCATACTGTGTATCTCTGTGTATCACCAGCTACCCACACTAACTCTTTTTTGGCTAAATTCTGATTTATCTATGCAGTTATGAAGAGCATACCTGGAGATATTGCAGCACTAATCTGCTTGGATGCAGAGTATATATGCCTAACAAGGGGCATTCGCTTTATGAACCATTCTCCAATCCAGAAAACAGTAGCTCCCATCCATGATGAAACAAAAACACCAATAAGAAATACAAAAGCTAATGATGTAATGAAACCAAGTCCTGCACCACAAACAAAAAGCCGTCACATTTTAGACATCACATTCTAAACAAAAAGTAAGGTCAAGTACCAAGAACCAGATCACTGAGTGGAGATATTAAAAAGGAAAGGAAGAAATATAAAAGAAGTCTGCAACACCATTTTATTTGTGTGTGCATGTTGATGGAAGATAAATTTATCAAAGAAAACCATATAGTACAAGAATCAGGATTGAGGAAAATAACATATCCACTCATAATGACAAATCCATTCAACCACCAGAGCATAATTCAAATGAGTTGTTCCAGATTAGCAACTAAACTCTTAAAAGAAACAATGATGTCTTCCTTCTCACTTGCTAAAATAATAGAGAAGTCTATTCTCTTTGAATTTTCAAGTTTATGCACTATATTCATTTACTCCGTTTATATGTTCCAGATATACAGCATCTAGACCAAAATAATCCCTCTCATTCTAAACTTCTAAGGAGGGAAAATATAATTATCAAAGACATGTTAATTGAAGGGAAAATAAATTACTCACCAAATATATCAATGCCAAGCCTGGAGTATATTGGACTAAAGAAACCATCAACAAACTGAATAAACCACCATGTAATAAAGAAGGTAACGGCAACTGGAAAAAGAACTACACTGCAGATTCAAAACCAAATGAATGAATAAGAGTAATTCCACACCAACAAAGATGATAAAAATCAATCATCTAAATTAGTAGTTGCGCCTTACCATCCAGTCATAAATTTCTTTGAGAACCAACTCTGTAGAACAAAGCAGCAAGCCTGAAACAGTGCACAGAATGGGCCAATAGTAAGACAAAAAATTATTTTCTCTTTAAAAAATATGAAACGTTCCTGCAAAATAGATAAACATTGCGTTCCTGCAAACTTCCTCTTCAACATTCAGAACTCCTTATCATAAAAACACAAGATGATCATTTATGTTTGCAGCTAGGCTCACTAAATCAGTCTAGAATTCCAACATCCAGCAGTCGTATGTATGCCCTTGTCCTGAAGCATTTATAATGCAGGACAACAGGGAAGTGCAGTTCAATTATTATGATAACGTCTCATTTTTTATGACTTCTTCATATTTTTAGACTTCGGTATGGATCATTATAAGAATTTTATACGTAAGGACATTTTAGGACTACATAACAAAGACCAAATCTCGCTCCTTAGATAGCAAGTAGAATCCCCATCATCTTACAAGTAAATCAGAGACTGAACTCCGTGACCCTTACCTACCACAGTTCGAACTTTACAGACAACATTGTAACTGTATTGGTCTCAATCAAATTTGTAAAAAAACAATTTCACAAGAAGAAATGCAACCCAAAATAAAAATTATTATTAGCATTCAGCTTATAAGAAGATATTTTGAGTAATGGAGTTATCCCCCGTTCATTAGGCTCAGACTATCCTACTTCATACTCTTGGAAATCGATCAAAGCTGGCATTTCAACTATTGTCTCTTCACACTAAGCCACAGGCTTATTCCTACACATAAAGCACATCTTAAACAAAAATCATTGCTAGTCAAATGCTGCAAATGCAGATCCCTCGTGTAGGTAACGTGATTGATCACAACACCTAAGTTTCTTTCCGAATTCAAGAGACGACGCTCTCAGTTGACTCGTCCGTTGAAATCCACCAAATAAATTTTTTAAAAAATGCCAACCGGAAGCAAGATCCAACAACCTAGCCTAATATAAAGGTAAAAAACGTTATAGGAAAATTTAAAAAAAGAAAGAAATGGACCCTGCGAGTTGAGGAATTCGGGGAACTTGGTGGAGACTTGGCTGGGTCTTCGGGATCGTCGCGAGATGCATTATCCCCTTGACTGAGAGGAATTGACGTTGATTCTTTTTCTTCCGCCATCTTCTTCGCTCTTCACTCTTTCAGATTGTAACAATAATTTGGGCGATAAAATAGAACGGAATAACAGAATCAGAACGGAAGCGTCGTTTGGCTTGGAGTACTGTTATTGTTTTCTTGTCTTGGATACTAAGCAAGCAACACTAGCTTCCTCTTCTCTTCCCTTCCCTACCCTTCACCGGATAATTGAAAAGTCTCACTTCACTACCTACCAGACTGAAAAGAAATTCGATGCGACAGATGACGTGGCCTTCTCTTAAGAAAATTATTATTATTTTCCATTTTATTTCATTTTCTTCATGTTTCAGGAATTAATTAGGTTATTTTCTAAAAATAAAATACATTTTTCACAGATAACGCATTCAGCAACCTCTTACAATCTGGAACTTCCACTGACTCGTCGCACCTTGGAATATTGCATCTATAGCCATTTTGTTTTGTATCCGTATTTTAGTAGTAGAAGGCGTGTTTGGATTGTTGCTTTAGGTGTAGAAAATAAAGGCAAAAGAGAGAGGTGGAGAGAGTAGTTGACAACAGTGAAATATGTTATTTTATAATGCACCAAACACATCTCAAAAGATGTTATTTTGAGAGAGAAAAACAAAATTAAATTTAAATATATTTTAAGTCGATCATGTATAAATAAATTGATTGGAATGGAACTTAATATTTTCACCCCTATTTCATCCTACCTCCACAATAAATATTAATATTTATAATAAAAAAATTAAAAACTTTCTTAATGAAAATATAAACAAAATATAAAATATTTTATAATTAAAAAAATTATAAATTTTATAAATAATTAAAATATTAATATTTATTGAAAGTGTAGGTGTACCATAAATATTAAATAAACATTTTTCTGTATTGTATATTAGTACCAGTCAATACTAAAAAGACCTTTGTATAACTATAAATAATTCTAGAAGTTGATAAGTAGTCTATATTATATTAGTAATATAATTATTAAAATAATCCCATTTACTATATGAAGTTTATAATTTTTTATATTATTATAATATTTCTAAGTAGTTAATCATAAAAATAATTATGATATTAATGTATCAAATATATACAATACAATATAAATGTCTTTCACAAAATAAAAACTTCATAACTATATTTACATGTACATGTAACTTAATATATGTACGTATTTTAGAAGAGATATTGATAACAAAACTTACTTTATTATATTCATAAATGCAATCTCAATTACTTTTCATTTTAAGAAAAAAAATATATATAGTTAATAGATTGTCGCATTTAACAAACAATTACAATATTTTAAAATAAGTTTGCAAATTTATTAAGAAAATAATTATTATCAAATTATACATAATTGAATAAGAAACTTTTTTATTTTTCTTATCATCTTCTCATAAACCTGAAACCTGGTACATTGCATCTGATTCACAGTTTTCACACACTTCATCGTCATTTATTCTAAATGTTAATTTGTTCACAGGCTCAATTGCGGTTATCTCACATACGGGTACGATTACTACATGTCCCATATCCAAACCAAGCTCATGCATCTCAAATTTCGATCGACCCTGATTTATGGCACAAGCGCCTCGTACATCCTTCTTCGGCGCGCCTACAAGTTGCATCTTCATTACTAACTATTAGTAAAAATCTTATTCTCATTCATAATAATTGTAGTATTTGTCCTAAAGCCAAATAGACAAGGCTACAATTTCCTTTTAAGCACAATAAAATCTCATTCTCATTTAATCTATTGCATTGTGACATTGGGTCCTCATAAAACCCCAACTTATCTTGGAAAACGTTTCTCATTATCTCATTATACTACATGTACTTGGTTATTTCTTATGAATTACAAGTCATCACCTCCATTACAAGATATTTTGTCGGCTATTGACTTACCCACTCTTGTCCAACATTCACTCGATCCACCATCTTCTCCTACTCTTCACAATGCACTTGAACCTCTAGCAGGCCAACCTGATTCTCTCACGCCAAGAAGTCTAGCACCCATTATCAAAGAACCTCAGACTTATGCTCATGCTCAAGATATCCTTGATCCAAATTGGCAAAAAACAATGGACGAAGAGCTTCCCACCTTGCAGCTAAATCAAAATTATCGTTACCACTGGGCTGAAACTCATTGAATGCAAATGGATTTATAAAATAAAGTACAACTCGAATGGCAACGTCAACTGTCAACAGGTATAAGGCGCGTCTTGTCGCAAAGGGTACATTCAAATGTTGAAGGTGTTGATTATTGCGAAACTTTTTCACCAACCGCGAAATTAACAACTTTTTAGGCGTCTCCTCTCCATTGCAGCAGCCATAAGTTGGTTTATTCACTGGCTGGATGTGCAAAATGCCTTCTTACATGGCAAATTGCACGAAATTATTTACATGGACTTGCCACCTGGGCATTATCGACAGGGGATAACATTGTATCTCGACTCAACAAATCTCTTTATGTTCTCAAACACACCTGGACATGGTTTTCAACATTTTCTCATGTGATTAAATCTGCAGGATTTCAACAGTCAATGCAGACTACTCTCTATTCACGAGACAAAATAACTCATCTCTTTTGATTTATGTGGACGATATTTTTTTAACAGGAAATGATCTAACAGAAATACATCGTCTTAAAGACGGTCTATTACAATGATTTCACATTAAAGATCTTGGAGACTTAAAATATTTTGTAGAGATTGAATTTTCCCGTTTTAAAGCTGGTATTTACATGTCACAAAGAAGATATGTGTTTATTTTGCACGATACGAGACTCACAGGTGCTCGTCCAAACAAATTTCCAATGGAGCAATACCTTAAACTCAAACGGACGATGGTGAGTTATTAAAGGATCCAAGTACAAGCAACTTGTGGGACGAGTGATAAACCTCACGGTTACTCAGCCTGACATAGTGTTTTTGGTTCAGACCCTAAGTCAATATATACAGGCTACACAGAAACCTCACTCGGATGCCACTGAAACAGGTTTAGTTTCAATCATACTTATGGTAGTCTTTAATTTTTTGCAAAATTCATTTATTTTTTATTGATTGTGGCAGATTTGATGATGAAGGAGATATGGATATGGATATACCTTCTGGAGATGAAATTCCAAACATGTCAATCCCCTCCTAACTTCATTTAATTTGCTAAAAATATATGTATGTATAGTTCATCCACCTTTATCATTACCATTCTCAATTGATGTAGAAAATATAACCCTTGATGCAGATGAAAATAATGCAATTGCAAATAATGCATGTCGGGACAGGTTTAGTTTCAATAATGCTTTGTCTATCCAAATTACAAGCTAATTATATAGGGATACACTAATCATGGGAGGATTGTATCATTATTAAATTAATTGCATATAATTGCGTATAATATCATACAACAACGTACAATAATTACATATAATTTGATAATTATTATTTTCTTAATAATGTTATTTCCATTTTTAAGATTTTATCTTCATTTGATTTGATATATATATATATATATATATATATATATATATATATATATATATATATATATATATTTCATTCACCTTTATCATTACCATTCTCAATTGAGCTAGGAAATATTACCCTTAATAATAATGCATATGAAAATAATTTTTGTCGGGATAGGTTTAGTTTCAATCATGCTTATTTTGTATAATAATCATGCTTATTTTGTATAATAATGTATGGAGACTTTCTCTCTCTAAATTACAAGCTAATTATATTGGGATACACTAATCATGCGATTTTATCATTATTAAATTAATTGCATATTATTACGTACAATATCATACAATAATTACATATAATTTGATATTTTATGTTCATTTGATTTGCAAATATGTATATACTAGTATATTGACCCGTGCAATGCACGAGAATATTTTAAATATTTATTATTTAAATAAAAATATTATAATAATAAATCTATATATTAAAATTAAGAATTATTGTAGAGTAAATTAAAATTATAAATCAAAATTACATCAATTATTGAAGTATTAGTAAAGAATTATGAAAAATCTAATTGATCAAATATTCAATTATTAGTAAACAATTAAAAATACATAAAAAAAAAACAAAACAAAAAATTGACCCAAATTACAAATAACATTGTGTATTATATTTATTGTCATAGCAATGTATACAAGGGGTGTTTTGTAAGCATTTTCTTGATGTTTTGTAGTTGCAAAATATAAAACATACAGAATCTGTTAGATACAATATCCACGAGGTAGTCATATATTCATAATTTTATATTTTATCTTTATTTGATTTGCAAATATATATATATATATATATATATATATATATATATATATTTCATTCACATTTATCATTACCAACCATTTCAGTTGATATAGAAAATATTACCCTTAATACATTTGAAAATAATGCAGATGCAAATAATGCTTGCCGGGATAGATTTAGTTTCAATCATTATTCTTATTTTGTATAATAGTGTATGGAAACTTTCTCATTCCCAATTACAAGTTAATACACTAATCATGAAATTCTATCATTATTAAATTAATTGCATACATTAATTATTATTTTCTTAATACTTTTTTCATCATCATCGATGCTAACTCTTTCTTCATCATCGTCTGTTAGCACTTTATTCATCATCTTCTATGCTAATGCTTTTTTCATTGTCATCGCAATAAATATATTCAAGATTGCTTGCATAAATAAGATGAGACCAATAACATGATTGTTCCGCATCATTATCATTTTCAAGATTTGTCGCATCTACTCTGATATTCATTCTATTTGCACTTTTATTGCTTTGATTTTTTTAATACCCAAATTCCTTGAGACCGCCATATTTTTCTTAACTCTCACTCCTTGCACCGCTAGAAACGATGCAGGTACCCGTGCTGAGGTGGCAGCTAAAGCCGTAGAAGATTTTTTTTTTCTGCCATAATAAAAGTGCGTTGAAATAAAAGAGAATTTGTATAAGTTTTCAAAATTAGTGCATTTTATATAAGAAAATGTTTTAAGAACTAGCCATCTACTTATGCTGTGCATGGATATTCTATACAAAAATTACAATATATAAATGACTATATAATTATACATAAATGAAATAAAAATAAATAAAATAAATATTACATAATAAATAATAAATAAATAATAATTAATAATAACTAAGGAATAATACACACATAGTTTTTGTTTATAAATAAATTAAAAAATATAAAATTATGAATTACATACTCTCCCAATTCCTATGTACACCAACAAATGAATAACAACATTCCGATCAAATACTCGAACAATTTAAATTTTTACGTGTATTATTTTTCTTTATACATTGTTTATATTAATATATTTAGTTTATTTATTTATTCGTGTACAATGATGTATATATCTTATATAATAATATTTGTTTTATAATTTATTTATTTATTTTCTTGAAAGAGTGTATTTGGTGTTTCCAAAAAGCTCTTCATTCGTACTTATTTAGTTATCATTCTTATTTACGTTAAATAAGTTTGAGATTATATAAGAATATGTTAAGAAAAATGAATATCTTTTTATTCTCTTCTGTGTATTTACATAATACAGAAAATATATAAGTGTATGGAGACTTTCTCTCTCCAAATTACAAACTAATTATGTAGGGATACACTAATCAAGAAATTATATCATTATTAAATTAATTGCATATAATTGCGTACAATATTGTCGATTCTACTTCCTTCATCATCGCCGATGCTATCACTTTTTTTATCATCATCGATGGTAACGTTGTCTACATCGTCGTCGCATTAAATATTCTCAAGATCGCTTGCATAAATAAGAGGAGACCAGCAATATGATTGCTCCTCTAATCCGATATTCGTTCTATTTGAGTTTTTATTCCTCTATTATTTTTGGATACCCAAGTTTCTTGAGATTGTCGTATTTTTCTTAACTCTCATTCCTGCACCGTTGAGGACGATGCAAGCCGTGCCGAGGCGGCAACTGAAGCCGTGGAAGAAAAATTATTTTCAAAAGTGGACTGAAAGAAAAAATTATCTATATAAGTTTTCAAAATAAGTATGTTTTATATAGGAAAATGTTTTAAGAACTAGGCATGTACCTCATAGTGATGCCTAACATGAAAACTTTCATTAAAAAAAAAAAAAAACTAGGCATGTACCCTTGCTGTGCATATGGGTATTCTATTAAAAAAAATTACAATATCTAAATGACTATATAATTATAGAAATAAAAATAAATAAAATAAATATTAGATAATAAATAACTAATAAAAAAATAATTAATAATAACTAAAGAATAATACACACATAATTTTTGTTTATGAATAAATTAAACAATATAAAATTTTGAATTACATACTCTCTCAATTACTATGTACACCAACGAATGAACAACTACATTCCGGTCAAATAATTCAACAATTTATCTTTTTACGTGTATTATTTTTCTTTATACATTGTTTATATTAGTATGTTTAGTTTATTTATTTATTTGTATACATTGATGTTTGTTTCTTATATAATAATATTTGATTTATAATTTATTTATTTATTTGCTTGAAAGAGTGTATTTGGTGTTTACAAAAAGCTCTTCACTCATACTTATTTAGTTATTATTCTTATTTTGATAATTGCGTATAATTTGATAATTATTATTTCCTTAATATTTTTTTCATCATCGTCGATGCTAGCACTTTCTTCATCATCATCGATACTTGTACTTTCTTCATTATCGTTGATGTTAGCACTTTCTTTATCATCGTCGAAGTTAACGCTTTCTTCATCGTCGTTGTAATAAAGATTCTCAATATCGCTTCCATAAATAAGAGAAGACCAGCAACATGATTGCTCCGCATCATTATCATCTTCAAGATTTGTTGCAAGATACTCTAATATGATATTCCTTATATTTGCGCTTTTATTGCTCTGATATTTTTGGATACCAAAGTTCCTTGACACCGTCATATTTTTCTCAACTCTCACTTCTTGCACCGCTGGGGACAGGTGCCCGTGCCGAGGCGACAACTGAGGCCGTAGAATAAAATTTCTTTTCTGCCATAATAAAAATGCGCTGAAAGAAAAGATGATTTGTATAAGTTTTCAAAATCAGTGTGTTTTATATAGAAAAATGTTTTAAGAACTAGCCCTTTACCCGTGCACGCACGAGTATTCTATAAAAAAATTACAATATCTAAATGACTATATAATTATACATAAATGAAATAAAAATAAAAAAAATAAATATTCCATGTACATATCAAATGATTACCGGGACAAAGATTACTATTGTCATTCGAGAATAATCTGACATTGACAATTTATTGTGACTCAGACTAAGGAGGTAGTCAAACAATTGGAAAATCAGTATCTGAGTATTGCATTTTTATTGATTTTTCTATTATGTCATGGAAGTAAAAAAAAGAAGAAAAAAACGTATCAAGATTATCTGTGGAAGCATAATATCGCACGATAAACCATATTTGTTTGGAGATATTAGTTAATTCAAAGTGATAATCAATTATTTTGGTAAGATTAAAATATTTGTTTAAATATTTGATTTAGAAACATTGTTACTTTAATAATAAGTACTTAAGTCATAACAAAGCTAATAATCTTTCATCCATTTTCATATCAAATGATCTTAAAAATGTTAAAGTTGGTAGGATGTCCTCATATAATCTTTTAGCACAACAACATTGTGAAATATTTAATATAAATGGTAACTTTGTCTCCATCAAAGTGAAACCAATAACATTGTTTGATATGTTTACTTCTTTCACTCTTCGATGAATCGTTTCAAACTAAACTTAGCATTTCCCACAGTTTTTTCACTACATTTCTCTTCACTGTTTTGAGATTGGAAGAAGACATTTTTTTATCTGACTAGTGTTTCCAAGCAAAAGAGATTAATTGATACAACATAAAAAAATGTTTCTCAAAAGGTTGTGGGAGACAAAATGTCACCAACTTGTATAAAGACAAAAGAGTAATGAAAAACCATTAAAACTCATTAAAAACAAATCAATACTATGATTGATAGTTAATTTTTGAAAAATCCATAGGATAAACATTACAAAAGGAATAAGTCATGTAACAAATGAAATGATTAATTAGAAGTTTAGCAAAATTGATTATTTTGCATAGACAATGATAAAAATACTAAAATCAATACATTTAGTTAGTGAATTGATTATCAGTACATTGGTCTTGGTCTATATTAGTGTTTCAATATTTTGACAACTTTAAATGGACATTTATATTAAGTCTTAGAATGTCTTGTCAGTTGTCTTAGAATGGTTGTTATCCAAATACCATATTTATTATTTAACTTTGAGACAATCCAACAAAATCAAGTTAAACAACTTTGAATCATTCAAGATTAGTAACTCTTGTGATATCCTTTTGAGAATCCAAATAACTTCTCACTACAAATGTCATGAATTTTAGCATGTATTGGATGTACGTATCATTTTTAAACAATAAAAACATGTCATAAAAGATAAGTTAAATGATTTTCTAAAGGTAATTTTTTAATGCTCTGCTTTGATATGTCATTAAGGAGTGCATCAAAATTTGATATTCCCATTATGAATTTTGCAAATGTCTCTAAAAGATACTCAATTTTAGCTTGAAAATTCCCATAACTTTCACAATTTGAAGTATCCTTGCAAAATTACATAAAGAATTTCTATATATCATTTCTAAAGTTTCATGCTTAGTTTTCAAGTTTTCATTTTTCTAATGTAATGAGTTAATCTATATTCAACTCATCTATTTTCTCCTTTGAGTCAATTATTTGAATATGTATTCGTCTTTTAGAACATCTCCAATTATGATTTTTTAACAAGTTTCTTCACTTTGAAAAACTAAAAAATTGAAATTTATCATTCCATATATTCTATATGACACACCCAGTGTAACAAAAGTTTATTATATAAGAAACTATCATTACAAAGTAAAAACATAACTTCCCAAGTAAAATGTAAACAAGTTCTTAACTAAAATTTATATTGAAATATAATTATGTAAAAATAAAAATATAAAAGTGAAAGTTTATTGAAATTGTTTATCATTGGAATAAAACTAAGTATATGTGATGGAAGACCATCCAACAACATACACAAACCTCTAACTCTGACTATGACTAGAATAATAGAGTAAGGTCACAATAACCAAAAGATTCTTCTTATGTGCTTCATTATATCTTCTAGTCATATAAATGTATAAATAGTAGAATACTCATGTATAAGATTCGTATTTTCATTTACTTTTAAAAGTATTTTGTAGATGAATCAAAGAAACTCTAGAAACCCTCACTTGTCACATAAACAAGGGTCTCTAAAGTATCTTAAGAGGACATACACACCCCTCCTTAAACCATCAAACCTCACTATAGTCAAACTTGCTTAATTAGGGTTATGGTAACTTAAGGAGCAAACTACACGCACCCTTTTCATAAAAACCTCACATGAACCTATTGTATTTAGATCTGACATATATTGAATGAAGTATTCTCCAAATCTATTTGTCCTAATGAGATTAGGAGGCCCAATGAACCTTGGATGGTTAGCCACACCTCTTTCCCCTTCATTGCATTCATATTGCCCAAACTTCACCTGTCCAAAATCACTCGTTCTACTCCTTCTCCAAAGTCTTTTGCTGCCTCATTCTATTCCAATCCACAATAAGATCTTGGACTACATCAATATGTTTCTTAAAAATGATGTATGACTCTTAGAACATAAAAAGTATTGCAGAACCACAAAAAATAGTTTAAAAAACTCTTAAAAAAGATGAAATAAAAAATGACTAAATAATATATTTTCCTTATATAATAATAATAATATAAATAATTAAATTTTAAAACAATTTAATTTTCACAACTACCTCACACACACTCTTAAACATGCTAAAGTCTGTCACGTGCGATTTAAAACTTAAAAAAACAAAATCATACAAAAGAGTACCAAAGAAGATAACAGCAGAAAAGAGAATTGGTGAGGAAGGGTTTTCTAACAGCCGTCCAAATATTCAAGCCCATCAATCCAACGGGTGATAGCCAATAGACCCAAGCGGCGCCAAAGTGCTGAAGAGTGCTGAAGAAGTTTCGCTTAAGCCAACTATAAAAGTGGGTCCCACAGCTAGCTCCACCCTCAATTACCCGCCACCTACCCACACCCGTAAAGCACAACATCGCCATCATCTACAAATGCGCAAGAAAAGGCGTTAAGATAAATAGCGGGAAATTTTCAAAATCAAACCGAGCATAACCCTAATTTCAAACCCCCTTTCCCTCCCCTATATATTCACGTCAGTGTCCCTTCTCCTACTCGCGCCAAATCTGTTTAACATCACAAAACCACCATTACCAGTGACAGTCAGTAAAAATGTACGTCGTGAAGAGGGACGGACGCCAAGAAACGGTGCACTTCGACAAAATAACTGCGCGCCTCAAGAAACTCAGTTATGGCTTGAGCACCGTTCACTGCGACCCCGTTCTCGTCGCTCAGAAAGTCTGCGCCGGCGTCTACAAAGGCGTCACTACCAGTCAACTCGACGAATTGGCCGCCGAAACAGCCGCCGCTATGACCGCAAACCATCCCGATTACGCTAGTGTTAGTTTGCCTTTCGTCAATTTCAGTTTAATCGGTTGAAATTGCGGTCTCATTTATGTTTTGGATGGGTTACTATAAGTGATTTCGTTTGGTGTTGCAGTTGGCTGCTAGGATTGCCGTTTCGAATCTCCACAAGAAAACCAAAAAGTTGTTCTCGGAGACGTAGGTGTCACTGGAAATTAAAATCGCGTTTTTAATTTATTGCGTGGTTTTGTGTGGTTTGAACTCATACTTGTTGTGGTTTTAGGATCAAAATCATGTACTATCATTTTAACGAGAAATCTGGGTTGAAGGCTCCTCTGATCGCTGATGATGTTTATGAAGTAATTATGAAGGTACTATTCATTTTAGGAAGATGTAATTTGGCACACGTTTGCGAAGTGTCTGTGATTCTTTTAAATTTCGGTGTCACACGCAACTTTTTTAGTTCAAAAGAAAGAATTAGGTAAATTCAATTATATAGTATGAGTAGATTGTTTGAGATTATGATACTTTTGGATCATGTAATATTCTTTTTGTTTTGTAGGTATTTTTTAAAATGCGTACCTCGTTTCACAACTATAAATGTCGTTTTGGTATTGAGTGTAGAATAGAAGACCGATTTTCATTTTGTGATCGAAGATATATAATGCTTGAAGTTTTGTTTGAATGTCTATCTTTTGTATGTGCTGAAATGATCTTTTATGTTATTTTTGTTTGGTTGTAGAATGCTTCTCGTTTGGACAGCGAGATAATTTATGACAGGGACTTTGACTATGATTATTTTGGGTTCAAAACCCTCGAGAGGTCTTACCTCTTGAAGGTTCAAGGGCAGGTTGTTGAAAGGCCCCAACACATGTTGATGAGAGTCGCGGTTGGGATTCACAAGGATGACATAGAATCTGCTGTCAGAACTTACCACATGATGTCTCAACGATGGTTCACCCATGCATCTCCAACACTTTTCAATGCTGGAACTCCTAGGCCTCAAGTACGAGTACATTTTATTTCACCATTTTAAAAGTATTATGTTTTGGTCTTTTTTATCTATGTTTTGCACCATCAGTGAATTGATGATCTGTGTTCTTATTTATGTTGTTGCTTATGTGAATTGGCAGCTGAGTAGCTGCTTCCTCGTGTGCATGAATGATGATAGCATAGAGGGGATATATGAAACTTTGAAGGAGTGTGCCATCATTAGCAAATCAGCTGGAGGAATAGGTGTCTCTGTCCACAACATTCGTGCTACGGGTAGTTATATTCGTGGGACAAATGGGACGTCCAACGGTATTGTTCCAATGTTACGTGTGTTCAATGATACTGCCCGCTATGTTGATCAGGGGGGAGGCAAGAGGAAAGGTATATCGTTTATAAGCAATGCCCATTTTTCATGTCTCCTTTTAATTTGATTTTTTAAACTGTAAGATTACGATCTTGTTGTAGGAGCATTTGCTGTGTACTTGGAGCCATGGCACGCTGATATGTTTGAGTTCTTGGATTTAAGAAAAAATCAAGGGAAGGTATGACCGAGTTAACTGAAAGGTGGCGTTAACAAAGTATTTTGGCTGTCATCAAGGGAGCTGGTTGAACATTATTTATTCTTGTCACCAAGTGTATTGCTATTGTGTTTGCAGGAGGAGCATCGTGCACGAGATCTGTTTTACGCTCTTTGGGTGCCTGATCTCTTTATGGAAAGAGTTCAGAGTAATGGACAATGGTCTTTGTTTTGCCCCAATGAAGCACCGGGTTTGGCAGATTGTTGGGGTGAGGAATTTGAGGAACTTTACCATCGATATGAAAGAGAAGTAAGTTGAGTCTTCACTTGTAGGTTTGTTTTTGCGTGTTTATTGAAGTGCTTTTACATGTTGGTTATTAGCACCTTAAATATATTTTATAACATGTAGGGGAAAGCAAAGAAGGTTGTCCAGGCTCAGAGCCTCTGGTTTGAAATTCTGAAATCACAGATAGAAACCGGAACCCCTTACATGCTTTTTAAGGTGGCGTACATAAATCTCTTTGACTCACACCTTTAGATTGTGTTTGTTGTTTTCACCCGTTGAATTCATCCAGTTTTTTCTTTATTCTAGGATACTTGCAATAAGAAAAGCAACCAACAGAATTTGGGAACAATTAAATCGTCTAACTTGTGTACTGAGATAATTGAGTATTCAAGTCCAACTGAAACTGCTGTGTGCAATCTGGCATCCATTGCACTACCACGATATGTAAGAGAGAAGGTATGCTATCTCTTGCTTGTTGGATGTGTTGTGGTCACATTAATTGGTTTGCACCACTTTTTCATTCTGATCTAAATGTTTTTCTTCTTACTACAAGGGTGTCTCAGTGGAGTCTCATCCATCTAAGCTTGTTGGAAGCACAGGCTCTGGGAATCGGTTTTTTGACTTTGATATGCTAGCCGAGGTACGGTTATTATCAACAACCAACATTCTGTATTTCAACTTGTGTAGTTTACGTAATTGACATTGCCATTGTGTACAGCTAAACTTGTGATGGTTGTGTTTTTGACATTTTCACAAATGACAGATTACTGCGCTGGTCACAACAAACCTGAACAAAGTGATTGATGTTAATTACTACCCAATTGAAAATGCAAAACGGTCAAACTTACGGCACAGACCCATTGGTATTGGAGTACAGGGTCTTGCTGATACTTTCATACTGCTTGGTATGGCATTTGATTCACCAGAGGTAAATCTTCTCCCGGGGCTGTTGTTTATAATCGTTTTATTTGGGCTTCAGTCTGATTGTTTACTTGGATATGAATGCAGGCTCAGCAATTGAACAAAGAGATATTTGAGACTATTTACTATCATGCACTGAAAACTTCATGTGATTTGGCTGCAAAAGAAGGTCCCTATGAGACATATAGTGGTAGTCCTGTAAGCAAGGTATAACAACTTAAGTGGCTTTCAAAGGTCCTCTGATTGAGGTCCCAAGCTCAAGTATAGTTATACAGCATATTTATCTAATTTTATGGCACTCGTATGCCTATGCAACTTAATTTCAAGGTATGTAGTTAGTAATCTACGCATCCAAGATAGTTCTACTTGCTTAAGTCTTTTTTATATTGCTCAGGGAGTTCTCCAGCCAGACATGTGGGGTGTGACGCCCTCAAAACGTTGGGATTGGGTTGCACTTAGGGAGATGATATCGGAGAATGGTGTGAGAAATTCACTTCTCGTGGCTCCTATGCCTACTGCATCCACTAGCCAGATTCTTGGAAATAATGAGTGCTTTGAACCATATACTTCAAATATCAACAGTCGTAGAGTTTTAAGGTTCGCCTTTTCACCCTATCTTATTCTGTCTTGGTCTATTATTGTCGCACGATCCTATTTTAATTGACAACCGTTGGTTTCTAGTGGTGAGTTTGTTGTTGTCAACAAGCATCTTCTTTATGATCTGACTGAAATGGGACTGTGGTCTCCTACATTGAAGAATAATATTATCTATGAAGATGGCTCTGTTCAGAAAATTCCAGAAATACCTCATGAACTGAAGACTATATACAAGTATGAGATTTTACCATCTCTTTAAAACCCAAAATTTTGCTTCAATGTATTCACTCTAATTTTGTACGAGCAGAACTGTTTGGGAGATTAAACAAAGGACATTGGTAGATATGGCTGTTGATCGAGGTTGCTACATAGATCAGAGCCAAAGCTTAAATATTCACATTGATCAACCCAACTTCGGAAAGCTGACTTCTTTGCATTTCTATGCATGGTCCAAGGTACAAATATACATTTGGGTATAATTGTTTGATATTTTTTATTTTGTTTCCTTGCTGGTTGACATTATTCTTTACACACAGTTAGAGAATTCTAGACCAACTGTTTGTTGATCAATGTTTTGCTTTATTTTTTGGTGATTAAAGGGTCTAAAGACAGGAATGTACTATCTTCGATCACGAGCTGCAGCAGATGCTATCAAGTTCACCGTGGACACCTCTGTTCTCAAAGTAACAAAAATTCATTATCAGTTTTTCCATTCAATTATTTGCACAATTTGATAAGAAATATCTTTGCTGTGAATGCAGGAAAAGTCTAATGAAATGCAAGAAAAGGACAATGTGGAGTGTGATGATAATACAAAAATGGCACAAATGTTGTGCTCTTTAACCAACCGTGAAGAATGCCTAGCTTGTGGGAGTTGAACTTTCTCAAAAGTTAACGCTTCTTTGTTCATATTCATTTCAGGCCTATAGGCGATGAAGATAAATGTTACAATATATATAACGTGTTAATCTATTGCTTTATGAATGATATCAAAGCTTTGTATATATTTTGGTTTCAATGTCATCTGTATTTTTGTCTACTGTATTAGTTTGTTTTGCCAAGTCAGTCAGAATATATACAGAAATTGAATCCAGATGATCTTATTATCGTAGGAAAGTTTTAAAAGCAATTCAAATTTTTAAAATGATTTAGACTGAACACAAAGTGAAAAATGGAGAAAAAATAATAGGTTTTGGCATGCCTTTGATCAACATGTTTTTGGCTATCTTTGCAAAACAAACTTTTAATGTAACGTAATCCTAATTCTAACTTGATACCATTTTTTTTCTGTTGATTGTGCTTTTTACATTATACAGTTATGAAATAATGGCTTCTTGGTGTTACCAAAATGTTTGAATTAAATAAATCTTTAGTTAGATATAGAATTAGAAAACGACAGAACATAAAAAATTAAGACATGAATAAGCATGTAATAGCAGTAATAAGCATGTATCACATTAATTAACTTCATAAGTTAATTACATCAATGTTAATTTCTCATATATGTTTCCTTTCTTTTACTAATATTTAATAAAAAAAGCTTAAAAGTGGAAAATGTTGTTTACTTGATGATATAAGTTGCTTTGCTACCAAATATATTTTTATATAAATGTCAGTTTTATTTATATGCATGCATTTGACCGGAGTTTAGATGGACTTTCACAAGAAAAAATTTGGATGTAATTTTATAGTTGTTACTTGTTAGGAATTGGAATGATAACGTGTTTATGCTGGTGTCTTTTTAAGATAACTTCAGTTTGTGCAATGTATATAACCTAACTGTGTATTTCATATAAACTAAAATTTCTAATAAATAAATATTTTTAATATATAGTATAAATTATGGTGAAATTTTGTAATATATAAATAATTTAAATATATAAATTATATTTTAGGAGTATGATAAATAATTATATTGTAATATAAGTTTATTTTTAGTTCTTGTCAATTTGTTTTAAATGTCTACAACTTATAAGTATAAATTTGAAATCCTACCCCGCAAATCATAAATCGTAAACCCCAAATCGTAAACCTCAAATCCTATCCTAAACACTAGACCTATATCATAAATCCTAAATCATGCATCTTATACATTAAATCCTACACCCTAAACCTTACATCCTAAATCCTACATCCCAAGCCCTACACCTTAAACCCTAAAACCCCAAACCCTACCCCATATACCATACACATTAAACCCCAAATCATATACCATACACCTAAAACCTTAAACCCTAAACCATACATTTCAAATCATAAATCCTAAACCCTAAACTCTTGAAAACAACGTTTAAAATTGTTTTTTTTTTTAACTTTTCATATCAAATATGTTTTGTTTTAAGAGAAGTAGTTTAGACCCTAAACAAAACACACACACAAAATATAAACATATCAAGTGAAGAAATTTCTAAATATAAGAATTTAAATAATGAAAGTAAACTCTCTTTACCTAAAAGGAATCTTGAATCAAGAAATATAAGTAACCCTTGGCAAGCAATTTTTATTTACTTTTCTGAGTAACTATACTTGAAATTTTTTCAACCATTAATAAAAAATTCAAATTGGCAATACTCATCATATAACTAATTAAGTGCTTATATGTAATCTATGTATTTAAATTTGATAATAATATTAAATTATATTAGTTAAATTGAAAACTAAAGATATTACATCATTAAATAACTACCAAATTTAGAGATAAAAAATAATTAGTCACTATATTAATTAAATTAGATAATATTGTATAGACTAACAAAATATTGATATATAAAATGGTTTCTATTATTAATAAAAATTTATAAAATAGTCTTTAAATTGGTATCTAAATTAGCTATCAAGGTTTTAGCTACTAATATTTTAGATTTTAAATTAGTCTCTAAAAGACAAATAAAGACTAATTTAGAATATAAAATAGTTAATAAATAAAACCTTGGTAGCTAATGCTTATATACCAATTTAGAAACTATTTTTATATTTTTTTATTAATAATAGAAACTACTTTAGATACTAATAATTGTTTTAGTCTCTAAAATACTATTTAATTTAGTCTATATAGCAACTAATTATTTTTAGTCTCTAAAATTGATTTCTATTTAATAATTTTATAGTAGTGTTAGTAATATTACACATTTAATGAATATTAATAAATTTACATAGATATATTATTTATATACACAATAAAAATAATATATATATACAATATATTTATTAAATGTATAGTATTACTAACACTAAAAGAAAATCAATAAATAGAAACTAATTTTAGTGACCAAAATAATTAGTTACTACATTAACTAAATTGAAGATATTTTATAAACTGAAAAAATTATTGATATCTAAAGTATTTTCTATTATCGATAAATAGTTTTTAAATTGGTATCTAATTAGCTACCAAAGTTTTAACTACCAATTATTTAGATTCTAAAGTTAATAACTAAAATATTGATAGTTAATTAGATACTAATTTAGAAACTATTTATCAATAATAAAAACTAATTTAGATATTAATAATTTTGTAGTCACCAAAATAATATATAATTTAGTGAATATAATAATTAATTATTTTTTATACGTAAATTAAATTTTATTTAATGATTTTTTTAATTGACACAACAACTCTTATGTTTTCGCTAGTATGAATAATTTGAATTTCCTTAAAAAATGTCTAACACATACTAGTGCAATTCTTAAACATACAATATTTTAAAGTATAGTTGTAACTTGAGATTGAGATTCAGAATGAGAGATAAACAATTATATAAAATAACAATAGGTAGAGTGTGTAATAATTAAATTGCAATGTAATTACCCCTATCTCTTTTACCCTTATTTTTATCCATTCTATTTTTTTTTTCTACTATTTCTCTAAGTAAATCGTCTTTATCCTTCCACTAGTATCGAAAATAAGAATAATATTTCATTATCTTAGACTTTTTAGAATGTTGGAATTCCTTTGCAAAGGTTTTATTCATAATTGTTCTTACAAGGTCGGGTTCCTCTCAGAATAACTCATGTAGCTTCCGTCTTCTCGTCCTCGCGACTCCTGTGTTCTGCGTCTCTCTGTCTTGCAAGTCCTTCTCCAAGAACGGCAGAGTGGGGTACCTGCGAAGACGCTCTAACGCTCAAGTCAGTTCGGGTATAATATGTAGGTGTGTTAGAGATCAAAAAATTACCTCTAGTATTGGGTCCCTTCTGATATTTATAGTCTTGTGTTTGGCTTCAGCTATTATGTGCCTTCTTTTGGACTGAGGCGAAGGTCCATTTGTGCCTTAATCATGGTTTATAATTAAATTGACTTAATTATGGTAATCGCGGTTTATCATCTGTTTTCACGTTCGTTCGGTCTTATCGACTATTCGACCTTTCAGCCTCCCGATAATACAATAATTATTGATATTTTTTTTATTCCAATCACCCTTTTATTTAGTTTATCCATTTTCAAAAAATTCTAATTTTTCAAATGTATAATATATAAATATAAATTCCCATCTAAAAGACTTTTCATAATACATGTTAATAAGTATCCCACTTTTCTTTTTTCATCTTACCTTTTTCATTACTTCATTTGCAACTAAAACTCCATTGGAAAATAATATGAATCAATTGTTTAATTTGTATAAAAACAAAAAACGTAACTTAAATACCATAAATAAATATACTAAATAAAGAAAAGCTTGATATAAATAAAGATATTTTTGTTCTTTTCATAATTTTCTTTCCACTTTTATTTGAAAATTAAAAAATATTACATTAATATACAATTCAACGTTCAATGGTTACCATAAAATTAAAAATAGATTTTATTTAAAATAATTATTTAGTAAAGCTTTATGTCCTAATAAAATATTATTGAATTGGTAATTATTAAAGATTGATCTTCTTTATAGATTGAGAGTAATTCTTTATTAGTGAGTGGTGTACACTTTTACAAATTCCTATATTGTGCCTTGATATATCCAGAGTTTTAAATTTTCATCTTCCTAATATTTTTGGATAAAAATTATGTGTTGAAAGTCTTGTTAATTTAGAAGGAAATCTAAGATTTTAGATGATTTGATGTTTTATTTTTATATTAGTAAAGTTTTCTTTAGCAAACCGATTTGCACTAACAAAGTATAACTATTTTTAAACATGAATTTTGATTACGTCTCACATGTCTTTGTCTTTGTATTTGCTTTTTTTCTCTCTCTCTCTCTTTCTAGTAACATATATCATTATTAAAAATATGAGGTGTGAAACTAGTAAAATGTGGTATTCTAATATTAATTCTTTATCGAAGATTAATCATAAAAAAATATAAAGGTTAAATATGTTATTTTTCTTTTATATTTTTACACAAAATTATTATAATTGAAACGGTAGATTTCTTGAATATTTATGGTAAGGAAATGAGTCATTATCAAATTTTTTTACTTAACAAACAAATTTTCAATATAAATTAAAATGTTAAAATGTTTCATGAGTTAACGTAAATATTATAATATAATCAACGTTAAAAATTCATACATACTGACTGATTCATTTATTATATTGAACAAATAGTTAATAAAAATCTATTTCAATAGTTTTTTTTACTACAAATCTAAAATATAAAAATTAATTTTACGTGTTATAAATAACAGAAAAAAAATATTTAACTCAATATAAATTAGAAAAAAAAGGAGATTAGAAAAGTAGTAACCCTTATCTTTGTTCCGTTCACAAATTGGCTTCTTCCTGTCTCCATCATTGAATAAATCAATGATCCAATAACTCCACTCACTCACAACCACTCCACCACACAAAAATGGTGAAAAGCATCTCTCTGATTGGGTCATGTGTAACACATTCTATGAGCAAATAAAGTTAGATTAAATGCTTAATTTCCAACTAGTTCAGTGTGTCAAAAAAGAATTTAACTTTTTAATGTATTTCATATTTTGTTTAATGTTTTATAGTAAATTATTCAACTTGTTAAATGTAAATAATTAATATCACATAAATGTTTTCGTAAATTTATCACATCATTACATATGTTAAAAATTAAACGAGAAGATAACCGAAGACGAAATGATCAAGTTTTCAAATGTGTAAAGCAATTAAAACAATGAAGAATAAATTCAGTCTAAATTTTAAATGTTTAGATAAAAAAACTATAAATATTGATAATTATATGATATTGATATTATTAAGAGTAAAATCACACTGACCCAATTTCCCATATGCTTATATTTTTTTTAATAATATTTTTATTATATAATAGCAGATGATTGTTAAAAGTTGAGGTATCAGTTTAATTAAGACGTCAAGTTTTACAATGATATTTAATATAATAATTTTTATAAAAAAATTATACATCAAATTTTTAATTTTCATATTTCATATATAATTATATGTCTTAGATTTAAAGTTCACATTTTTAAAAATATAAATCACATTTAAATTTGTTAAATTTCCCTAATTGAGCTTGTACTTTATTTTTACACTAGATTGGACTATGGAGATTTGGCCAAATCTTAAAGACCATAGGACCAAATGCACACTAATGCAAAAAAAAAAAAAAAAAAAAACTTTAAAAATAATTTTAAATTTTTTTTTTTTTTTAATTTTTTTTTTTAAAATTACATTATAAAAAAATAAAAATTTAAAATTTTTTTTAGAATATTTTTTTTTTTTTTTTTTTGCAATAGTGTGCATTTGGTCCTATGGTCTTTAAGATTTGGCCAAATCTC